>Ga0209489_105004_pt1 | contig 23658 bp, 6 predicted proteins | sample SiratrowhiteBW_FD_187527 | JGI IMG/M metagenome (GOLD analysis project Ga0209489, IMG submission 187527) | Root nodule microbial communities of legume samples collected from California, USA - Siratro white BW (SPAdes) (version 2) | ecosystem: Host-associated > Plants > Roots > Nodule | place: USA...
AAAAAAAAAAAAAAAAAAAAAAAAAAAAAAAAAAAAAATAAAAAAAAAAAAAAAAAATAAACAACAAAAAAAAAAAAAAAAAAAAAATTTTTAAAATAAAAAAAAAAAAAAAAAAAAAAAACAAGTACTACAAATGCTTATACTTAGGATTCATAAATCAAGACTTGTGATAAATCAATAAGAATTGACATTTGAAAAAGCATGAAAATATTGCTCTGCATGAAAGATAACAACGTACCCTATGTTTTCATTTAAACATTAAATCTCACAAACAAGCTAGGTAATTAAACACTAATGCCATTTGATGTTTTTTTCTTCTTTCGTATTCGTTTAGATTCATCCGAATTTGCCCGTAACACGATAACTTGAAATCCATCCAATCCAAAGGTTTTTTTTTTTCGATAAAAAATGAACCACATATGTATAGATAATTTTTTTTTCAATTAAAACTTTTTTATCCAAATCCTACCGAACTCACCCACTAATCATCCTGGGTACATTTCAAAGACAACATCAATCTAACAATAATTACTAAAATCAATACCAAAGCCATAAGAGAGATTTTTAATCAATACATGTCTCTTTCTGGGTCAGAAGAGGGATGTTTTTAGCATAGAAAAAGGGGTGCAAATGATAATAATTTTATCCATTTAGAAGTGGGTTATGAGTATCTTGACTAATGGTATGTTAAAATTATTAAAACTAATCTTCTAGATTAGATATATCTAATAATTAATATTTGAATGTTTGATCACATACTTCTCTAATAATGTTTTTAGTATTGAACGTGATTATTTTATGAAATAATAAAATTATAATATGAGAGAGGTTTTTCATGAAAAGAGAAAAATTTTATTTGCAGTGGCTCACAGTGATAAAAAAAATCTCAGTAGTTATAACACTATCTTATAATTATGCTGAACAAAATTAATGCTTTAGTGATTAATCTCATGCTCATTTCTATAAGTTAACTATATTATAATACTTGAATCCATTGTCTCAAATCTATTGTCTACATTTTAGTTGGCATAATTTTCTCATACAAATCAATAAAATATAAAAGCTATAGAATACTAATACGTTATCAATAAAAAAAATTAGAAGTATAATATATAATATATAGTTTAATTAAAATATTTTCAAAGCAATTGTGTTTGGTGCAAATTTGAAAGTAATTTAATTCTCAATCCTAAAAAAATAATATGACAGTGAATTAACTTTTTGTAAATAGGCATTTTTTTTATGCATTTCACTGAAAATATCAACTTCTTAGTTAGTGTCTTTGGAACAATACTCAACAATTTTTCTTTAAATTAGCGGAAGAAAAAAACTTAAAACGTTTAAAACAATTGCAGTTCTTGAATTTTCTCTTTCTTCCACGTTCCTCCCTCTTACCTCCTTTCAAAGGTACCACCAATAAGACAATTTTGTATTGCACCTTTTTTTAGATCTCGTTAATCATGTATGAAACATTCAAGGGATTCTGGATCGTAATAATTTGAATCCTTAAAGGGCATTTTATTCCAAAGAAATCCCAATATTACTTTATCACCCTCACCAGACAAGACAATAACGCCTGCTTATTCATTCGACTCATCAAAGAAATGCCCAAGATATTCCTCCAAATTTCTTCATTTTCTTTTCTTCCTTATCCTCTTTTACTTTTCATCTTCTGCATTTTCTTCCCCAATATCTCTTCGTCAATTCCATCTCTGGATCTCAACTTCCAATCCCAGGTATTTTTCTCAAAACTTTATGACTTTCATTAGATCTCTCTTTTTATTCATTTCCTTCATTCACATTTTGTATTGTCCTTTTATTTGTGGCATAATCTTTTCCTGTGGAATGAATCTGTTTCTCATTTTAATTTAGAATAATCAAATTAACACAAATCTGATTATATGATATAAGTTATGAAGGAATTCGAACAATTATTGAAATTTGTCATACATATATCTATGATAGACAATTTTTTGGTTTTAAAAGGTGTTAGCATATTTCATCTCCACATACATGAAATTTGTAGATTGGTGTTGTCAACTTGATCTGCTAGTTATATACACTTATATGAAAGATTGAACAAACAACGTTATCTTTGTGGGAAAAAGACTGAACAGGGCTTAGATGGTCCTGTTTTGCAAAGGAATGTGGAAAGTTGGCAAAAACAATCAGATCACTATTTGTGTGGGTCAAACCATGATGGAGTGTTTTCCTTGTAGAAAAAAAAGAAACTTATGAATACTGACCATTTTTAAAAATTTATTTCATTTTAAATCATCCACATGTTACAAATTCTTGCAAGTAGTCTGGTGTGCATCTTAATAAATACAAGAAATAAAGTACATTTTTCCCTAAATAATAACCTCACAATTTGTCATAAGCTGTAAATTCATATACTATTGAAAAATCTACAACTCAATTATTTGAATGTAATAATTTGAATTAATATTGTATTTTGGGGATATGAACTAGTGAGAGAGAATTATATGCATTTTAACCTATATACAAAAGCATGTATTAGCATCATAAAAAAATACAATATTTATAAGATTAATATTAGGTAACTAGTGTACTGCTAAATTTTAATAGACAATTTCAATGTGGTTCTATGTAAATTAAATATCATTTTCTGAATCGAGGCTATCTCTTAATATTTTTATAAAGAAAAAAATATATTATTATATAGTGTAAAGTAATTAAAAATTATTTAATTTTGAGAATAAGAAGAGTGTGGATTTTTTTTATAAGAAGTAGAAGTTGTTTCCATGATATTCAATTGCTCACTTGTTATATGGATACATAATTTTAAATTGTGATATTTATCTTCATTTCTTTATTTCAGGATTCATAATCATTTGTCAAGTCAAACAAAAGTTCCTTTCACAGCTATTTATTTCAAAATATAATATTTGCTCATGGTTCCATAGAAAAGATGACAAATCATCACTCAAGAAAATCAATCAAGTTTTTTGGAAGTCTAATCGGTACTGAAAATGTTGAAGACCTCCAAAGAACCAAATCAGGTTTGTACATATATTTGTTATAAACACTGAAAAAGGATTAAAAAATATCGAATATACTTATTATAAACACTGAAATAGAATTAGAAAATGTCCAATTATCTTCTTTAAAAACAAAACAATACTTCTTTACAAAAACTTATTTTTATATCTACCATAAGCTTAGCAGGAATACTTTTAAAGACTATTCTTTTTTATATTTGTCTTATGGAAAGAAGTAAGTAAAAAGAAAAAAGAAAAAAAAGAGACATATAAACATATATAATCATATTGTTATAAGATTTTAGATCGTGCTCACATTTATAGAAGATTAAATACAAAATAGTGGCATAAAACTAATTATTATTTTGGGAATTAGTTTTCCTTTATGAATATTAGATTTTTAATATAAAGTAATAAGGATTTAAAAAATATCTAATGAAAAAAAATATTGTTCATAAAAGATAACAATAAAAATAGTACATTAATTACTAATATATATGCTTATGATTTTATTCGTATTGGTGGGTATAAAAGTATAATGGTTGAGTGCAAAAAAATTATGATGCAAACTTTAAATATGATTAGTTTAGGAAATATTAGATTTTTTTAGAATTGAAGTTTTTCAAATATCACAGGGGATTTTTATGAATTAAAAAAATGTCACTAAAAACTTTTAAAAATTTTGGAATATTTTAGAATAAACATGTAAAAAGTCAAAATTGTTTCAGATTTTAAGATTAATAAAGATATTGATGGTATAATTATGGATGATATTTATTTTAAGTAAATTGTTGGAAGTTTATGTATCTTATAGCTATAAGGCTTGATATAATGTTTAATATGAGCTTAACTAATAAGTATATGTTAAAATCAACTTAGTTTGATTTACAAGTTGCAAAAAGAAAAAATATATTTAAGGTACTTAAAAGGGAACTAATGACTTTGAAATTTTTTACAAAGGGAGGATAAAAATACTTTTTTTTCATAAATTCTAATTACTCAGGAGGTAAAAAAAATTCTAAAAATACATTTGGTTATATTTTCTTATTGAGTTCACAAGCAATGTCATGAATATTTAAAAAGTAATCAATTGATGTTCTTTCAACTACTAAAGCAAAGTTTATTATTGTTGTTGCTTGAACTTGTCAATCTATGTGGATGAGAAAATTTTTTAGAAACTTAAATCATGTTGGAGAAGGTAGCATGATCATCATGTGTTAATAACGTGATCATTAAACTTTTAAACAAATATAGTAACACATGGGATAAGCAAACATATCAAAGCGAATTTATCATTTTTAAAAAGATCTTGTAAGGGATGAAGAAGTCAAGTTGGTAGGTACGTTAGGAAACACATTATTAGATTGCATATTTTATGACTAAAACAACTTTGATATTTAAGATCTTTCAAGAGCCCAGGAAGAGAATAGGAATCTTTGATTTCAATGAAGTAAACTAAATGTATATTACAATTATAATTAGTTTAAGGAGAGAATGAATAGGCCTTTGTTGTTACAACATAAGGAATAATTTATTATTATTATAACAAATTAGAAGCTAAAATATATATTTTTTTTATGTTACAAGGTAGAGAATAACGTGTTGTTAATGTTGTTTTAAATAATGAGGTGGAAACTCAATTGTTACATGTTTTGCATGTTATATAGTAACCATCTGGATTTAATAAAATTATTAATGAAGTTGCAAGCTACATATCTTTTTTATTATTTTTATTTTCAAATACAAGATTAAAATTTTGAAATTTTATCACCACTAAAATAAAAAGTTACCCAAATTCTTATATCATAAAAAAAGACTTGTTAAAACTAAGTTAAGAAGAAAAAAATAGTAAATTATCATATATCAAATTAATGTGATAGAAAAAGAAGAAAGGCATTTAAAAATTTGAAGTAAAAAAAATTTATAAATAGAACTATTATAAAGTTTTTTTATTTCATTGTGTTTGTAATTGAATGTTGATATTTTTGAATTTCTTAATTAAAATATATATTTATTGTTTTTTTTTTTTTTTTGCAGATATTGAGAATAATATTTCTGAGATATTGAAATTTATTAAGAACAAAAGTCATAACCTAGAAGATGATAATCTCAAACATTCTACAAATTGGACAGAATTTATGGGGTTGATAGATGACTTATACAAGAATCATCAATCAATGTATGAGTTATATGATCGTATTACTGAAGAGTTTGAGAGAACTGCTTCTCGCAAAAGAAACAAAAAAAAAATTGTGTCTTCATCTGACTCTGAATCTGAATACTTTTCCTCAGAAGAAGTAGATGGTAATAGAAGAAGATCGGAGAAAGAACACTATTATGTATCTGATTTTGACACCCCTAAGCATGAATTTGATAGAAGTGATGGTACAGATGCTGAAGCAACAAAATTTGAGGAACAGATAACTTTGCTAATGAAAGAGGTTGAGAGTTTGAGCAACCAAAAAAAGGATCTAAAACAGGAGGTTGAAAAGCAAACGCATGAAGTTAAACATCTAACTTCGAAGAATATTTCGTTGAATGATGAAATATTAAAACTTGAGTTGTTGTTGAAAGAGGAAAAAGGTAAGGTGTTTGATTTGCAAGCACAATTCAATAACAATGAGAATGAAGAAAATCCCAATATTGCAGATTTGTTGGCAAAGATTAGTGAGTTGGAACTCGAGACCAAGTCCTTACAGACACAGAAAAATGAAATGGAGGAAAAAATAAAATGTGACCAAAATGAAGCATCAACTCAAAGAGAAAATTTGATGGATCAACTTTACACGGTGCAAGAAAGGTTGGATTTCATAGAAAATGTGAATAAAGAATTTGAAGCCAAGATGGAAAGCCAAAGGGAACAAATTTCTCAAGATTTTATTGAGATAAACAATCTAAAGGACAATTTAACCAATATGAGATTGGTTGAGAAACATATGGAAGAAGAGAAAACAAGGTTTCTTTATAGGCTAAAGGATCTAGAACTAAATTTGGAGAGTCAAATGAATCATATCAAGGAATTAGAAGAAAAGTTAAAAGAAAAGAGTTATGAGATTAAAGAACTTATAGAAGAAAATAAGGCCCTTCAAGAAAGAAACCATGAATTGAGAACAACAATGACACAAAAAGGGGAAGAGATCTCTAATTTTGTGAGAGAACATGAAAACCATAAAAGTGGTGCTACCATGGAAGTTATGACTTTAAAAGCAAAACTTAATGAAATGAGACTTGAGTTGGACACTATGCACAAACAGAAAACCAAGTTGGAGCAACAAAATGAACGAAGCCAAAAAGAATATGTTGAAAGCCTAAGAAAGATGGAAAATTTGAATGCCGAGTTAACAATCCAAATAGGTGATCAAGAGAAAACGATTGAACAACTTAGTGAAGAGAACAAACAAGCTAAAATTGTTTTTAGCAAATTGAAGTTTGTTCAAGTAACTGCAGAAAGAAAAATTAATGAATTGGCAGAAGAGTTTCGAAGAAAAATGGAAGACAATATCAAGTTGTTGCATCAGAGGATCCATGTTGCAGAACAACTAAACAACGAAAATAAGTACAGTTGCAAAATAACAAAACAAAGGTATGAGGATGAGAACAAAAGAATGGGAAAGAAAATTGCCAATCATAAAGAGGAATCGACTACATGTATTCCTAATGGGTTTGAATTTATTGCACTAAATAGATTAGATTTGGCAATTGAAAATGTGAAAGATTATGCAAACCGTGTGACTAAGATGATGTGTGAGGTTGAGTTTGTGAAGGATTGGATAAGGGAAAGGAATAACGAGGTTAAAGAGCTTAAAGACAATGTGGATTACCTTAAAGAGTTGTTGAATAAAAAAGAAGAACAAGAATTATTATTAAGGGAGAATTTGTGGAAATTAGAGGCAGAGGTGAGCAAGGAAGGAGGGGATAAGTTGAACCTAAGGAAAGAAGTGAGCCAACTTGAGAAAAAAGTGGAAAAATTGGAAAAGAGTATGAAAAAAAAGGATGAAGAGCTAGTTAACCTTGGAGAGAAGAAAAGAGAAGCAATAAGACAACTTTGTTTCGTGATTGAATTTCATAGAGATCGTTGTAATTATCTAAGAGATATGACCACAAAAAATAAGACCAATTCGGAAACTTGAAAAACATAGCAAATAGAATAATATATTGTATATGATGTATGAGATACATTGATTATCCATAGTAATAAAAAAAAATTAACGTGACTTACATATTGAATTTTATACTTTTATTATTTCATGCAAATTTAATTATAAAGTGAAAATTTAAATTATATTTATAATTTGTCATATTTTTTTTATAACAGTTACAACCTATATAATTGTTTAGAAAATAATATTTTTTATTGATATGCATTAATAGAAATAATAAGATAAATAACATAAAATGTTATATATTTTTGGATAAAATTATCAAATAAAACTTTAACATAAAAAATGGATAATTTAATTAGTTTTTTATATATAAGAAATGAAATAGAAAGTAAGAAGATAAAATTCACTATTATTTATATATATATATATATATATATATATATATATATATATATTTATTGATGTAATGATCTAAACACACAAGATTTACACACTAAGTGTGAGAATAGAATTTCTACAAATAAACATTTATAAATCTCTCTTTATTATTTGTCTTGTAGTTTGTTTACTAATATGTGTCAATATATAATTTTAAAAAATACAAAGTAAACAATTTAAGCTAAAAGAATTTGAATTCATTATATAAAATTTATATTAAAATATTTGAACTTGTGAAAAGTAATTGTTTTAAAAATGGCATAAATTTATTTATTGTCCTATCATTAAGGAGTTAAATAATTAAATTCAAAAAGTCGATAATTTTAAAAAGATAATTATCAGGACTTCTGTTTAAAATTAACATCTAGTTCAAATCAGAGTTCAATATTAAATGGTCCCACAATTTTGATCCTAATTAATAAATCACACACTTATAACAATTCTTTATACACTCATTCTTTTCAAAATGGTATATAATAACATTCATCAACTTTTACTTACCTAATATCTTCATGGTCATTTATAAAATTTGTATGCACACAAACACAAATGACTATAAATAATAACATTGTTATGCAACAATCATATTTAAAGTATTTTTAAACAAATAAAGCTTGTCTTTCAAATATTATTGAAGCAAAACACTAAATATTTAAAACCCCTTTTAAATAAATAAAACATGTCTTTTAAATATACAAAAATATTATTGGAGCAAAACACCTCACTTAGTCTTATCCTATAGGAAAATGTTTATTTTTCACAATAGTCTTTTTACTCAAATGTCTTGTTCATGATGATTTCTCACTCAAACAATAAGCATACACTTAAATGAAGCACTTATTATTTGAGATTATGATTCATTGAGTAAGAAGTTCCATGTCTATAGATTTTACTCTTGACATCGTTTATCTTGTTTGAACAAGAATAGTCTATGTGCAAATTTTAGAACAACCAAAGCTTATTAAAACATTCAAAACAACTAAGTTTTAAATGCAAACTTTTACCATATGATTTCTATGTGTAAACATTCAATTAAAGCTAATTAAATTCTTAATTTTCATAAAAAATAATTAATACACTCTTAATCATAATAAACATTATAATCTAAACAAAATCATATAATTTAAGGATCTTTCTCTCAATCAAGCTAAGGTGATAAGTTTTTTAAAAATTAGGTTTATAATTATGAAATGCAACTTTTACCAATCAAGTTATCATTAATTTAAACTTACCTAGTTACAATTTGGGAAAAAAGTTTGTACTTCACATATCGTTAAGTCTAGTATAGCATGTAGAATTTTATCGACGTCTTCTTATAATTTCATCCATCTACATCTTATCATTCTAAAAATTTCAACCTAAAAACTAACCCAAGCACCAAATCAAGTCCAAGTCTCAATTTTCAAACAAACGCCTACTCACAATTTTACATGCAAAATCTCATTCACAACCGTAATTTATGTTATCACTTGGAACTTAATTTAGAATTTAAATTTGAAGTTAAATTTCCTTATCTTGTCTTCTTTGTACTTTTAAAAAAAATACAGGGATCGAAGAGAATAGTCAAAGCACCATGTTATAAGGGTTCATTTATAAGGGTTCATTTGTTACTTCAAAAAAATCAACCTTAACCATCAAAACACCTAGAATGAACCCAACTTTAACAACCCCTATATATATATTTTTTCCAAGAAACCCACCATGCATGTCTCAAAGAAGGAAGATATAGAAAGCTTAGAAAATTTGGAGGAAAAATCTTACCTAAAAAAATGCTCACAATTCAAAATCTATACCCTTTTTTCTATTCTATAAGTTGAATTCTAATGAGGAAAAAGACAAAAAGTGAGTGAGAGAGAAGAGACTTGAGGGTTCAAGGTAAAGGAGAGAGGATTTATTGACCTGGAGAAACAATAAAGGATATACTCAAGTTCTAAAGACACTTCTTTTCTTTATAACTTCACTCCCTATTTATTTGGTATTAGTACTCTCTTTATACTCGATCCATGGAAAAATACAACAACTTAAGCTTCCACAACTATTTACTATTTACACCACCGTTCAAAACACATGCACCGCATTAAACATCTTATTAAATAAATTAAGTTTAACATGATCCAAATTTCATAAACACTTATAACTTAATTCAAACACATCTTTTAAACAAAAAATACACGTCCTTATATAAAATGTCTAAAATATTTCCATAAATGTTACTTAATACATTATTAATGCTATACAATAAAACATAATTCTGTAATTATAATTCTTATGTCCTAAAAATAAGGTATGATGTTATAGTTGATTTGATTAACACAATAACATTGTATTTTATATAATGCTTCATAAAGTGAATTATATTTTTTTTAATTGTCAATTTTCTAACAAGAATGTATTCATTTTAAATGTACTTTTTACATTTTAATATAATACAATTTTTATCCAATTATACACTTAATTTAATTAATGTTAAGAGAACAATCATTTATGATCAGAAAAAAAAAACTGTAATAACGCATAAATATACATTGCAAAAAGAAAACTGAAACATACAATAATAACAAACTCACTACAAATTATATTCAAAATAAAAAAATAAATATTTTTTATTTTGAATAAAAGATAAATCTTAAACGATTATTATAAGAGTGGGGATCGTATTGAAAAAGAAATAGATTTTTAGAAACTTTGTCGTTTTAAAACACCGATTTTGGAAAAAAAAACATAGTAAGTTTATGATGGCGTGTTCAATATATGGAATTAAAATGTTGAAATATGTGCGCTATTATTAATATCGTTTTTTTAAAACGCAAAGAAAATAGAAAAATAAATAAGTTTCTCTAATTAATTTTAAAAGAAATAAAAGAAAAAGAAGATAGAAAGTTACAATTTTTTATTTTCCATTTATTTCAATCTTTAAAATTTTTATTTAATTTTTCTCATTCTTTCCTGCTAAAATAAAAGTTGAGTTAAGCATTCAATTAACACATGTGGCATTCCTAAACCTTAAATATTACAGCATAAATTAGAGAAAAAATTGGCTTAAAAATTACATTATTGAGGAAGCAGAAAGAACAAAAAAAAGAAATCAAGGAACATGCAAAGGAATCCACAAACGGTGAAATACATTATACGAAATATTTAAAAATAATAATAAATGTATAAAAAGCTTACAATAATGTGACTTGTGACTTCCAATTGCAGGCATGTGGAGGAAACAGCCACAAACACAAACAAGAAATTCAAATTGGTATCGTGCTCCTTTCTGGCATTTCAGTCCTGAATCATAGTTTTTTCTAATTTTATTATCTCACTTTTTTTTCTTTCTTTCTTAAAATTATGAAGTTTTTGTCAGTTCCTAGCAAAGGAAAGAAAGTTTATTTTATGAGAGGCATGAAACATTCTCAATTTACGACTATATATGTAATTTAATAAAGATTCCATTTTATATAATGTCTAACATCACAGATTCACAGCATAAATTTATATGTACCAAACAAAATTATCACACTCACGCACTATATTAGGTCACATCTAATTTATTCGAAAAAAAAAAGTCATATATTTAGTTTCTATTTTTTTATCGAAAAATTAAAAAAAATATATCACTCCAGAGTTTAGAGTAATATATCGTTAATCATAGTAAAATTGAGGTAATATCTTAGTTTTTCACTCACAATTTATTAGAGAATATGACAGGTCAATGAATTTGAGCGGCGTAAAATAACTTATTTAATAGTTTTTGAATCAAAATAAGTTTATTTGCAATACTTGAAGTACGTGTTAATTTCTTAAGAAAGGTGTATTTTGAATTTATAGAAAGTACTGACATTCATAAATATGAAAAATAAAATTTATAAATACTTATTTATATATTTTTATTATGTATTTTTTTAATCATTTTTTAAATTTATATAGGGCAGTTCAAATTAAATGAAAAATAAATATTTTAATGTTTTAAGTTAAAGTTATTTTTTCATTTATAAAAAACTTTTCATTTTTTTATTTTTAAATCAATTTTTTTATATCCGATTACAGTTCGTGAAGGTTTGCTGAGCATAAGATAAAATCAATCCAAATCCTTTTAATTAAAGTAAAGTTATCTTTTTTCCAAAAATAAGATTTTTATGTTCTTTTGTATGTTTGAGGTTGAATTGACTTATCATGCCTAATATTATAGAGAAAAATTAATAGTTACTGAAGTTTATAATGATATATTTAATTTTTTATCTAGATTTTATGAAGGAAGTTATAGATATTCTTAACTTTTCTTTGTGGCAGTGAGAAAACTTTGAAGGAATAAGTGATATTAGTGGGAAAAAAAAGTTAATTAGATTCACAATATCAAGTTGAAATAAATTGTAAACTCTCAATAAGATGTTTTAGATGAATTAGTTTAAAATTTATTATATCTTACTATCTATGATTTTGTTTATTAAAAATACAAATTGTAACCCTTGATTATAATAAAAGGATTGAATTTGATATATTGTAGTTATGTAATTGATATGGATATTTGAAAGTGATTGTGTTGTTCATATTGAAATATAGAAGTGATGATATTGAAGAAATTGTTTTGTGTTGATGTTTATGATGATGACTATATAAGCTTCCTTGGTGCTATATTTGTCTAAAAATCAGAAGTATAAATTACATAAAATTTTATATTTTTGTTGTTAAATAAATTAAATGTTTTTTCCAATTAAATTGAGATATATTTTGAGTTGTATTCATAAATAAATGGTTTATAAATAAAAAAGTAATTTTCCTTAATTCTGATTTTTAGTAAAATAATATTATAATTCAAATAATCATTATTCGATTGCTTAATAAGACTCCTTTCTCAAAATTGAAAAAATGAGTGAATAAAATATAATTATTTTTTTAATATATTATTCTATTTTAAATTTTAAATAGCAACCAATACTTTGAAAAACATATTCATTTTAGATAAGTAAAAGTTACAATATCTCCCATGAATACAATTTACATGTTTTATATATTAAAAATGTAATCTATGCTATTTATTATATTATGTCATTTAATTTTGTTTGAATGAAATAAATTTCAATGAGCTTCAAAAATTTACGGTTTATGCTTTATTGTGAAATTGGAAAGATATAATTTTTATTCTTAAGGGACATTTACTTTTTTAAAGCAAACTCAACTAAATTTTAATCAATTTTATGTTTCATATCTTAATGCTCTGGTAAAAGAGTTGTCTCAAATAACTTCATTTTTTTAAGCAACTGCTAAAATAAATACTCTTATAAACAACTAGGTATTTATTTATGTTTATTGTTTCGGAGGAGTCAATATTTGACTTGCCAATTCAACCATAACTAATATTTTTATTTATTTGATTATCTAATTGACATTTCTATTCTTTTAGTTTTAAAATAAACATCTATAATATTTAATCACATTTATTTATCTTATATTTTTAATAAATTGGAAACCACTTCATTTATTTTATTTTAAAATATTATAAAAAATATAAAAATTAAAATCAAATTTTTAAAATGTTATTATTTTAAAAACTATTATTAACACAAATTTTTTTAAATTACAACAAAAATAAGAAATATGTATTGTTTATTAAAAATGCGATGGAGGCGGATGTTCTTTAAAAAGAAATATTAAAAATATGGGTGTTGTTTTATTAAAAATATATTGGATATAAGTATATATTTTAAAATTAAGAGGGAACATTCTTAAATTATATTAAAGAAAAAACAAAATAACAGTCTTTCTCTTTTTTAAACGTCAAAATCCAAAAACATAAATGGATGTAGCGTGTGAACCAAGAAAAAACACATAGAATTAAAGGAAAGTGACTCGTAACATTATTATATATCACATGTTTTTTTATAATAGATAATCTTCTTTCATAAAATAAAATAATTATTAATAAATTGTGTCAACTTACAATTTTTTTAGATGAATTAAAAATAAATAGTAATATTAAGTTTTAAATAATTTAAAAGTTAGAACAAATTATTATTTCTCACTTTGACTAAATTCAATTCAATCTAATTTAAAAAAAAAATAAGAAATTGTAATAAATTATTGTTTATAACTTTAACTCAATTTAACTCAACCTAATATTCCAGAAAAAAAAATTAAAGAAGTTTATCCTATTAGGTACAAAGTTACTAGCTGACTTTAAGAATAATATTAGTATTATTTTATTAAAATTAAACAAGGATCCATCTACTTTATAAAATATAAAGTAAAGATTATTTAATTTGTAGTCATTAATCGGCATCTAAATGAAAGGATTTAATATTTAGTTATAACAAGTTTAAAGGTATGTGTATCTATCATTTGAGTATAAGTATGTAACTGAAAAGAAATTTGAGTTATAGTTTACAAGATACTTTATGCATTTTTTTTTCAAATGTTGATGACATTCAAAGAAATTTTCATGGGTTTAATTTGTTCACATTGAAAGAGTAAAGAATTTATACTTCTAATTAATAAAGTTTTGTTTTAAGGAAGACTATAAAGTGATTATTATCAAGGTGAATAAATTTGTCATATATATAATTTATAAGTGAACAATAGTATACATCAGTAAATTTCAATTACTTCTAAATTTGATAAAACTTTATTTACAATATATTTAGTTTTGAATTCTATATACTCATTACACATAATTTACATATGGACTTTCTTGTATTTAATAAAACACAAATAATAATTTAGAGTGAGTGTTTTTTCTATACTGTGACTCGATAAGAAACAGTATATATAATAGATTTAATTGTAATTTTGACCCTACATTTTACAAAATTTGCCTTAATAATTAATTCAGCTTCTTATTTTAATCCCTTAGTTTTTAAGTATATATAATTTCAGAATTTTTTTATAACTGTAGTTTTATTTTATGATGCACAATTTTGATAGTTTTTATTTTCAAAATATTAAATATTATTGAATTATATTTTATAACAAGTTTACGTAGGTATTACTCTTTTTAATTTTTTTTAAATATAAATAGTATAAATTTTCTTTAATTCTTATTGTGTTATGACCATGGCAAAAAATTGTGTGTAATTAAAAATAAATTCAGCAAAAGTTTAGAAAAATTAAAAATGAAGGGACCATTTGCGTATAAAAGTTCAAAATAAAGAATTAAAGACTTAGGAAGAAAATTACAAACCTTACAAAATTTAGGAACTAAAATTACAACTATATAATAATTTTGCTGATTTTAATATCTATTATTTTAAAAGCCATACCAAACATGATTTTTAATTATTTCATAATTTAATTCTTTATTAATAATATATAGCTGCTAAACTTATTAATTATTGCGCTTTTAAATAAGAACACTCAATTTAATTAAATTTAGGACGCATAAATTTCTTAATTACATTTCAGTTCAAAATTAATTTTGATAAAATTAATTGTATACAATTTTTGAAAAAATATTAAAATATAAAAAGGAAGTTAATCAACAAGAATATGTTTGAATAATTTTTTCATACAGGAGAGAAAAATTAAAAGAACAGAAGAAAATAGTTTCTTTATATATAAACTGATTTGAAAAAAAAATCACTACTTTAAATTTATACTTTTAACTTTTAAAATCCCTATTTCATTTTATTTTCCTTTTATAAACATACCCTAATTATTATAGTTAAATTAAAACAGAGAACAGTTTATGATTTTGATGTCCTTAAAGTTTACTGAAAATTCAGTCCATATCTCAATCCTATTTTCGCCTTTTTTTCCGACTATCTTTTACTTGTATAATTACGTAATAAATTAGAAGAAGTTATATCAATAAAAATAATTGTATATATTAATATATATATTTTACAAAAGTGTGTAAAAAAATGGAAGAAAATAGGAAATGAAATTTTATAAAATAAAATCAGGAACACTAATAATATAGTGTCCAGAAGTTCAAAAGAAAATAACGTGTCTTTCCCTCCTCACTCAAGTGGAGAAAATAAGGTGACGGTGGCATTGTGGTAATAAAGATAGAGAGAAAAGGGCAAAGATTTAAAAAGCAATCCAAAGATTCCATTCCTGAGATTTGAAGGTGCAAAATGCTGGCGTCCCTTGAGAGGGCTATAATCCAAACAAAACAAAGCCACTTTTTGATATCATTACCATTTTTTTATAATTATTATTTATTTATTATTTAATTTTACAAACTTACCAAACCAAACCAAAGCAAAACAAAGTCTATCTCTCTTGAAGCTCCTCTTCAGTCACTTCCTTCCTTTCCATCCTTTTTTCTTCTCTTCTCAGAGTTTCGATCCTCTGCTCCCGCTTCTACGATCTCCCTTCCAAATTTCACCGCTCACCGTCGATTTCCTATCCACAGTCTTCCTTATATTCCTCCGTCACTTCAATTCTAAGCTCTTACGTTCTCGGGAATCGTTCCAGCTTTGGATTCGATCGGATCACCTTCGTTTACTTCATAATTCAGCTTCTCCTCCTTCCTTCTTTGATTATTTTTTCTCTTTCTCTGCACTTGCACAAGGTAAACTTTCGCAGTTCTGTTTATCTTTAATCTTTAATATGGATTTTTATTGTCCTGTTAATTTCGTATGTCGATCTTGTACCACTGTGTTCTCTGCCATGCTTTAAATTTTAAGGACAAAATTAATAAATTTGCTTGGATATTACTGACAGTTTGACAGAGAAAGAAAACTATTACTGCTATTTACAATTATTTATCTTTATTTTTTGGTAATTTTATTATCGGTGATGCATTGATTAAATTTGAAGCTCTTCTTACCTTGAATTTGCTTTGTCTTTTGTAATTTTTCTCTACAGGTAGCTGCAATTTTCAATTTTGCTTTTGGAGGGTAGCAGATTCTTAAGAGAAGAGTAGAAGGGAAACTAAAACCGTATCTCAGGTACTTAAATCGGATTTGGAAAAATAATTACAATTATGTGAATCTTGAACATCAAGATTAGTGCTTGCTATCCGTTGTCTTTAATCTTCCCCTGTAAAGATTGATTTTCTTTTTCTCCGTTTTATTCATTAATTTTATTTTATTTTTGTTGAGCTGTGCCATTTGATTTCCAATCTGTGTCTGGGGTGATTCCAGGAGGTGCTGACGTGGTGTCAGATTATTGTTGTTGTCTCACACACTAGTTGCTCTATTTCTATCTCTCTTCTTTTTAGTTTTTTTTTAATAAAAATACTTATATATATATATATATATTTATTTAATTTTATATCTGGTTCTGAAAATTTGAAGTCTGAGAAGGTTAGGGGAATAAAATGTTGGTCCAGCGATGATAGTCATAAAATCTATTTATTGAGAATATGACCCTGAGGGTGGGCCCAAACAATTACACGTTCTCCCTTTCTTCCTCTTTATTTTCTATATTATATTTTGACCGTAGTTTATCCCATGACTGAACCCCAATTCCCTACAAGTGAAATAAAGCCACTAAAGCATGAGATTACTGGGCTTCATTTTAGCATTGGACTGATGAGTTTAGAAAATAATAGTAGTTTCTGTTTTGAATAAAACCTTTCTAATTTTACATATTCTCTATATTGTAACATCTGATAAAGAAAATAGAGAGAGAGAGAATAAGTGAAGAAAAGAAAGAGAATATTTGTTTCTTTATTTATTTACTGTAACAAAAATTAGTTTTCAGATAAAAAGAAACCTAAGCCTCCCACAAACCATCGAGAGTCACGAAATCTATGAAAGTTTTTTTTTTTTTTTTTAATCAAAATTGCTAAGGCACAAATATAATCCGATTATGTTCCATAACATAATTAATTATGTTATTCTCTATGTTATTCATTGCTCTCTTATGAGAAAACAGTTTTTGGGTCCCACATGATTTTTTTTGGCTACAAAACTACTCACTTCTCTTTTCTTTCCCTTTTCTTTCTGCAACATCTTCTGATAGTGATATCTTCATAGAAAAATATTTTACTTTAAATATTTTTGTTCATACATCAAATATTGCATTCCACCATGTTGGTGGGCAAAGAAGCTGTTGAACAAAATCATTTTTGGCAAAGTGTTGCTGTTGAAAGACTGCGCACGAATCACATACACTCTTACTCATAACTAAAACAACGAGCAAAGAAAAAACTAGTCTTTGAAATACAATGCTGGTTATACAAGTCCTTTAATGATAAAAAAAATGATAATTATGCTTAAGATCAATACAAATTTGGGACTTAATTGACTGAAATTAATGACCATGCGCAGATTTGGGATCACATTGTAATTTCTACCATTTAGGGACTCGTGAGCAAGTTAAATAATTCAGGGACTCGTTCTACATGTTTCAGTTGTTCTCCTATAATTTATATCTGTTTATCAAGTTTGTAGATGTAAATAAAATTTTTGATGGCTCAAAAAGTAGCTAGATTTGTATTCTCGTTATCGACTAATTTGAATATTTCTTATAAACATCTACAAATTTGTGTGCATTACAGGGCTCAAAATATCAAGGAATTGTGTTAAAATTTTCCACTCCTGACTTCCAGGAACCGAGGTGGGGAACATATTATCTTGATGTGAAAATCTACAAAAAAGATGGTGAAACATCGCCTTAGAGAGTCCATCAAATCTTTGTTTGGAAGTCATATTGACTCTAATAAAGAAGAGCAGCTCCAGGTAGCTAAAGCAGGTAAAAATTTTTATGAAAGGTTAAATTCAGCTGCTACTATGACCGCATGATATCATATCACTGAAAATAGTGATGAATAGTTTACTATGATTTACAAGTATGATGGATCACGCCATGTGATCAAAACCAATGATGTGTAGTTTTTCTACTTTTCGTACAGATATTGAAGACAAAGTGAAAGAAATATTGAAACTTATTAAAGATGACAACCTTGAAGAGGATGGTACCGCAGTACAACTTTCTAAGAGGGAACCACTTATTGAACTGATTGAAGATTTCCACAATCAATACCAATTACTGTATGCACAATATGATAATCTAACAGGTGAGTTAAGGAAAAGGATCAAGGGCAAGCGAGAAAATGGGAGTTCTTCATCCAGCTCAGACTCGGATTCAGATTCAGATTATTCTTCGAAGGACAAAGGCAACAAAAACGGACAACTGGAAAATGAATTTCAAAGGATAATCGATGGCTTAAGGCAAGAACTTGAAGTGGTGCATGCAGAAGTGGCTGAATTAAATGGGAAGTTGACAATTTCACATGAAGAGAAGGAGGACCTTAATTCCAAATATCTTGCAGCACTGAGCAAGATACAAGAAGCAGATACAGTCAACATGGATTTGAAAAGTGGCGCTGAAACATTAGACATTCAAATATCTAAACTTTTGGTTGAGAATGCTGAACTAAATAAACAAGTGGATATTGCTGGTAAAAGAGAAGCTGAACTGAGTCAAAGATTGGAAGAGTCGAAGATAGAAAAAGATAGTTTGACTACGGAGAAGGAGTCAGCTCTCCAACAGATTGAGGAGGAAAAGAAGATTACTGATGGCCTCAAAACCCTTGGTGATCAACTGAAGGATGAGAACTTAGCTCTTAGCAAAGACTTAGAGGCAGTTACAGGTGAACTTTCCATTCTGAAACAGCAGTTGGAACACACAGAACAGAAAATGACAGGTATAAGTCACAATCTGAAAGTTGCTGAGGAAGAAAACGAGTCTTTAAAAGTGCAACTTTCAGAGGCTTCAGATGAGGTTCAGCAGGCTCATAGTAGAATACAAGAATTTGTAGCTGAATCAAGTCAGTTAAAGGAGAAACTTGATGAGAGTGGAAGGGAAATATCTGCCTTTACTCAGATGCATGAAGGGTTTCAGAAAGAATCCTCAAATCGTATCAGGGAACTTGAGGCACAGGTAACCAACCTGGAGTTGGAGTTAGAATCACTGAAAAACCAGAAAAGAGATATAGAAGAGCAAATGAAGAGTAGCACCACTGAAGCAAGGGAACTAGGAGAGCACAATTCAGGCCTACAAGACCAAATATCACAACTTGAATTGAAGTCCAGAGAACGAGAAGAGGAGCTATCTGCTATGGTGAAGAAACTTGAAGATAATGAGAATGAGTCATCTTTGAAAATGTCAGATTTAACATCTCAGATAGACAAGCTGCTAACTGATATCGGGACACTACATACTCAAAAAAATGAACTGGAAGAGCAGATAATTTTTAAAAGTAACGAAGCTTCCACTCAAGTGGAAAGCATTACAAATGAGGTGAATGCATTGCAGCAAGAAGTGACGTCCCTCCAACACCAGAAATCTGACTTGGAAGCTCAGTTAGCAGAAAAAGTCCAGGAGAATTCCAAGAATGTGATTGAAATGCAAACTCTGAAAGAGGAAATTGACAGAAGAATCCTGGAACAAGAGAGACTTCTGGAAGACAGAGAAAATTTAGCCATGCAGCTAAGGACATTGGAATCAGAGATGAACACCATTCAGAACAAAAACAGTGAAGCTGAAGAGCAAATAATGGCTAAAAGCCATGAGATCAGTCACATGAAACAGGGAATGTTGGAGCTACATGACAAAATAGCAGAAATAGAGAAGATATCAACAGATAGAGAATCAAATTTGTTGACTCTCCAGGATAAGTTTATTAGCGCAGAGCAAGCAGTTTCAGCTCAAATAACGGCCTCCAGTGAACAAATTAAGAATCTTGAACATGATTTGGCATCACTGCAGAAAGAGAAACAGGAATTGGAACAGCAGTGTGAAAAGCTGAAGTTGGAGGTGGATTCTCTACAGAACCAAAAGAGCGAAGCTGAAGAACAAATGAGAACTAAAGACCATGAGAACTCTGGACTAAGAGAAGAAATTTCGGGATTGCAGGAAACAATAGCTGTGCTGGAGAAGACATTAGCCGAGAAAGAGGCAGAGCTATCCGGTTTACAGGAAAAGCTTCATGAAAAAGAGAGCGAGGCTTCGGGTCAAATAACTGGCTTCACAGTCCAGGTTGATAATCTAAAACATGATTTGGTGTCCCTGCAGAATGAGAAACAGGAAGTAGAACAGCAGTGTGTAAATCTGAAGATGGAGCTGGATTCCACACAAAACCAGAAAGTTGAAGTTGAAGAGCAGTTGAGAGCTAAAGACCAAGAGAACACGGAACTGAGAGAGGAAAAAATTGGATTGCAGGGAACAATTACTGCACTGCAGAAGACATTTGCCGAGAAAGAGGCAGAGCTATTCAGTTTACAGGAAAAGCTTCATGAGAAAGAGAGCGAGGCTTCGGGCCAAATAACTGCCTTCACAGTCCAGATTGAAAATCTGAAACATGATTTGGTGTCCTTGCAGAATGAGAAAGAGGAAGTAGAACAGCAGTGTGAAAAGCTGAAGATGGAGCTGGATTCCTCTCAAAACCAGAAGGGTGAAATTGAAGAGGAGATAAAAACTAAAGACCATGTGAACACCCAACTGAAAGAGGAAATTTCGGGGTTGCAGGGAACAATTACTGCACTGGAGAAAAGATTAGCTGAGAAAGAGTCAGAGTTATCCACTTTACAGGAAAATCTTCACCAAAAGGATACTGAGGCTTCTGGCCAAATAGCTGCCTTCACACTCCAAATTGATAATCTGAAACATGATTTGGTGTCCCTACAGAATGAGAAACAAGAATTAGAACAGCAGTGTGAAAAGCTGAAGATGGAGGTGGATTCCACACAAAACCAGAAGGGTGAAGTTGAAGAGCAAATCAGATCTAAAGACCATGAGAACACTGAACTGAGAGAGGAAATTTTAGGATTGCAGGGAAGGATTACTGCACTGGAGAAAACATTAGCTGAGAAAGAGTCAGAGTTATCCACTTTACAGGAAAAACTTGACGAAAAAGAGAGTGAGGCTTCCGGCCAAATAATTGCCTTCACGGCCCAAATTGATAATCTGCAGAAAGACTTACTTTCCTTACAGAAAACAAAAGAAGAATTGGAGCTGCACCATGAAAAAATTAGTGAAGAACATGCAGAAAGCCTTGTAATGGTAGAGAATGAAAAGAATGACATATCAAGCAGGAATATGGATCTTACGAGAACACTAGATGAGCGAGAAAATTCATACCAGAGGTTAAATGAGGAATATAAACAAATGGATGGTTTGTTCCAGGAATGCATGGTCAAGCTTGAAGTTGCCGAGAAGAAGATTGAAGAAATGGCAGGAGAGTTTCGTGAAAACATTGAGTTGAAAGATTTGAAGGTAGCTGATTTGGAACATGCAGTAGAAGACCTAAAAAGAGACCTAGAAGAGAAAGGAGATGAAATCAGTACTTTGCTTGAGAATGTTCGGATGCTTGAGGTTAAGCTTCGTCTGTCAAACCAGAAGCTGCGCGTCACAGAGCAATTGCTGAGTGAGAAAGAAGAAAGCTTTAGGAAGACGGAGGAAAAGTTTCAGCAAGATCAGAGAGCACTTGAAGACAGAATTGCTATTTTATCAGCAACACTAACTGTCAACAACGAAGCTTTGGATGGAATTGTCTCCAATGTCAGAGAGCGTGTGAACAGTGTCATGTCTAGCATAGAAATTGTAAGCTGTCGAGTTTCTGATGACTGCAAAAATTACGAGGAGTGTGTCACTAACATCTCACGCGAGCTTGAGGTTGCAAAGGGGCATGTAAGGGATATGAATAAGGAAAAAGAGCAACTAAAGAGAGAGAAAAGCCAGTTGTTGCAGCAACTGCAAGTTAAAAATGAAGAGGAAGTGGCTTTGAGGAAGACGGTTGAGAAGCTAGAGGCAAAGACAAGCAAGGAGGAATCAGAGAAGATGAATCTGACAACAACTGTAGTACAACTGAAGAAGACAGTTAGAGAGCTGGAGAAAATGATGAAAGAGAAAGAGGATGGCATGTTGGACTTGGGAGAGGAGAAGAGGGAGGTCATCAGGCAGCTGTGTTTGTGGATTGATTATCATCGCAGTCGCTATGACTATCTCAAGGACATTCTATCAAAGAATCGCAGGGGCCCGAGAGCAGCATAAAGCCTCTTTTTTCTTGAGTTTTTCGATGCTGCTTGTTCAATTAGGTATGTATGTTGTCATGGTGATTCAACTTCTCATTAGCTCATTTTTTGTTCATGTGAATTGATTCTTTGTTCTTTTTTCTATCCCAAATATTTGTGTGTCTGTAATTCAATCTGTCCAGTATCAGGAGCATCGTGTAGAGCTAGTTTTGTTCTTCTCTTGAATTTTTTGAATCGAATAATGTTACAGAGTTTTCTCCTTAATTGTTCAACGTATATATTTTGATAAAAGGTGCCCGATATCAAATTCCTGTTTTAATCTTGTTTATGTTTCGTATTCGTTTTGCCATCTCCATGCAGAATATAAAATACGATTTTGTTACATAATTTAGAATCATATAAACGTAGTCTTGATGGTTCATATACATTTTGTCTCTATATATATATAATGATGTACTTTAATTTGAGTCCATTAGTTTACATGTCAAATATTTATTTATAATCCTTATAAAATAGTATGTTTTGATGTTTTTTAAATTGTTTTTATGTTATATTCTAATCGTTGTAATTTTTGTATGCTTTCGGAATCGAAAGTAACGATTAGAAACAAAATCTAAAATTTGTTGGCAGCAGGAAAAAGGAATTAACAACACCAAAACCTCCCTTCCCTTGGGAAAACCAATTCCAAAGCGCGTGTAGAGTGAAAATCCTAAATGATCCCCAGCAGCCATAGCCTTAGCAGACTTGTAATCTAAAATTGTTGAAGCCAAATTAAAAGTGTTAAGGGTGGCATGCACATGCACATACACATGCAGTGCACCAATAACATTTTGATGAGTCAAATTAATAATTGAATTGAAGATGAAGGCTAGTCATTCCAAAGAAAAAAGGCCTATTGTGAAGCACATGACCATGTGGTTTAGGATTGATTTGAAACTCAATAAGTGGTTTAGGATTGAGTTGTTTGCCCCCACACTTCCACAAAGCATAAGATCAATCAATCTCTTGAAAGTTACAAGCTTTTCTCTTACATGACAAAAGAAATTTCAATCATTTTCCCATTGACAATCCTCCACTCCTCATTGTTAACCACAGACCTTCTCACCACCTCTCTCCAAACAGTTAGAAGGGTCTCTATCCAGTGCAATTTTATGCACCTCTTTATCAGAAAAATATGTCCACAATATATATATATATATATATATA
>Ga0209489_105005_pt1 | contig 23656 bp, 10 predicted proteins | sample SiratrowhiteBW_FD_187527 | JGI IMG/M metagenome (GOLD analysis project Ga0209489, IMG submission 187527) | Root nodule microbial communities of legume samples collected from California, USA - Siratro white BW (SPAdes) (version 2) | ecosystem: Host-associated > Plants > Roots > Nodule | place...
AAAATAATTATATACAAATTTAAACGAACTTGTAAATTTCATAAATAATATTTCTAAATTATTCAGAATTCTAAATAATTATAAATTATTCAAAATTCTACCTAAGTAAAAATATGAAATAAATAACTTTTTTAAATTATTCAAAGTTTCAAGTAAATAAAAATATCAAACAAATAACGTTCATAACTTATTTAAAATTCCAAACAAATAAAAATCTAAAATAAATTAAAATCTTAAACTTTTCATATTCTTACTTAAATAAAAATATAAAATAAATAAAATTCCTAAATTATTCAAAATTATAAATAAATAAAAATATAAAATAAATAACATTTTTAAATTATTCAAAAATCTTAAATAAATAAAAGTTTTAAATTATTCAAAATAAATAAATAAAACTATTAAATTAGTCAAAATTATAAATAAATAAAAATACGAAATAAATAAAATTCCTAAATTATTTAAAATCTTAAACAATTAAAAGTGTTAAATTATTTAAATTCTTACTTAAATAAAAATTTAAATAAATAAAAATTTTAAACTATTTAAATTATTTTAAATAAAAATTTAAATAAATAATATTTTTAAATTATTCAAAATTTTAAAATAATAAAAAGTTTGGAATAAATAATATTATATAGTATATATAGGTGTGTTTACCTAAGTTTTTATACAAGATATTTTAACTTTATAACAACAATATCAAATAATTGAGCAATGACGTTTTCAATATTCGAAACTATATTGTTTGTTGTTAGCAATATTTTTAGGTGTACAAACAAAGTGTGGTGAGAGTGGTGTTCCTCTTCTTCCCTCCTATAAAAACCGATGAAATTATCAATGTTTAACCAATAGTTATTTGGGTAATAGTTATTTAGATGTTAAGTGCAAAGACAAAAAATACCAATATCAAAATACAAAAACTCAATATTGACCAAATATATTTTTTAACAATCTTATATATTTTAAAATTTTATTTACATAACATTTTAAATAATTTAATATTTTTATTTAAAATATTTAAATAATTTAGAAACGTTCTTTATTTAAAATTTTATTTAAGTCACGTTTTGAACAATAATTTAGAAACGTTCTTTATTTCAATTTTTTATTTATTTAAGATTTTGACCAACTTAATAATCTTATTTATTTAAAATTTTATTTAAATAACATTTTGAATAATAATTTAGAACCGTTCTTTAAATATTCTAAAAAAAATATGAAAATATTTAAAATCTTACTATATAGAAATGTGGAATAAATAGAATTCGTAAATTATTTAATAAATATCATTATTAAATTAGTCAAAATCTTAAATAATTCAAAATATTAAATTATTCAAAATATTACTAAATAAAATTTTGAAATAAACAAGATTATTAAATTAGAATCCTAAGTAAATAAAAATCTAAAATAAATAATATTCTTAAATTATTTAAAATCTTAAATAAATAAAAATGTAAAATAAGTATAATTTATAAATTTTAAAAATTCATAATATATATGTAAGCAATATATATAGGCCTTTTTACCTGAGTTTGTATAAAAGAACTCAAACTTAATAATAACAGTTTGAACAATTGATAGTGATGATGGTTTCAATCTTGAATACTAGAGCTGGAGTTTGTTTGTTTTTAACAATATTTCTTGGTGTGCAATTAAAGTATGGTATGAGTGGTGCTGCTCTTCTTCCCCACAAAGTGACAGTTGAAATTACAAATCGTTTGACTGATAGATATTTGGCTGTGAAGTGTAAAGACAAGAAGAATGATCTCGGGGTGCATCAACTTAATGTTGGCGAAAAATATAGTTTTACCTTTTCTCCTAATTTCTTTTTTCGAATCACCTTGTACTTTTGTAATTTTACATGGTTGGAAGAAGATCATTATTTTGACATATATGTCGAGGATAGAGATGGACAATGTGATCAGAATGTGTGTTCTTGGGAAATACTCCCCACTGGACCATGTAGGATCCTTACGACAGGTCGAAAGTGCTTTCAATGGAATAAATAAATGCAAAGGCGTAGTAGGAACAAGATTGCTTCTACGACAAAATAATAGCACTTTATCTCTGTAACATTTTTAACTCTCTTATAAAATTATGGAGATTCAAGAATAATTGTTCATTATAGTGAATGAATTTGTTTTTTTGTTATTATTTACTATAAGCTTAACCAAAAAAATAATACTTTTACCATCATAAATTTCTTTCCATCTCGTGTCCATCTAAATCTATTACTTTAATTTCATAGCTTAATCACTCACTAAAATTTAAATTGAAATAAATAAAAATTTTAAATTATTCAAATCTTAATTATATAGAAATATGAAATAAATAATAATTCTAAATTTTTCTAAATCTTAAATAAATAAAACTTTAAATAAATAAATAAAATTTTAAAATAAATAAAAGTCCTAAATTATTTAAATATTCTAGATAAAAATACTAAAATATTCAAAATATTACTTAAATTAAAACTTTAAAATAAAAAAGATTGTTAAATTATGTAAATAAAAACCTGAAATAAATAATATTCCTAAATTAGTGAAGATTTTAAATAAATAAATATATCAAATTATTCAAATTGAATAAATAAGAACCTAAAACAAATAACATTTCTAAATTATTCAAAAATTATAAATAAGTAAAAACTTTAAATTATCAAAATCTTACTTATATAGAAATATGAAATAATAGTATTCCTAAATTTTTCTAAATCTTAAATAAATAAAATATTATTAAATTAGTCAAAATATTAAATAAAGAAAATTCCTAAATTATTTAAATATTCTAAATAAAAATATTCAAAATATTACTTAAATAAAATTTTGAAATAAATAAGATTGTTAAATTAGTCAAAATTTTATGTAAATAAAAATTCAGAATAAATAATATTCTTAAATTAGTCAAAAATTTAAATAAATAAATAAATTAACAAATTAAATCATTCAAAATCTTAAAAAAATAAAAGATCTCAAATAAATAATATATCTAAAATATTCAAAATTCTAAATAAACAAAAATCTTAAATTATTAAAAATTTTACTTATATAGAAATGGGGAATAAATAGCATTCCTAAATTATTTATTAACTAACATTATTATATCAGTCAAAGACTTAAGTAATTAAAAATATTACTAAATAAAAATTTGAAATAAATAATATTATTAAAATAGTAAAAATCCTAAGTAAATAAAAATATAAATAAAAAACATTCCTCAATTATTCATAATTATAAATAAATAAAAATATTATATTATTTAAAATATTGCTGAAATAAAAAAATTAAAATAAACAACATTTCTAAATTATTCAAATTGTTAAATAATTTTTTAAAAATAAATAGCATTTCTAAATTATTGAAAATCTTATATAAATAAAATTTTTAAATTATTCAAAATTTTACTTAAATAAAAAATTTAAATAAATAACATTTTTAAATTATTCAAAATCTAAATAAATAAAAATCTGAAATAAATAATAAAATGTAGTTTATATTGGTATGTTTACCCGAGTTTATATATAATTTAAAATTATTCAAGAAATAGCATTAAATTATTCAATAAATAGCATTAAATTATTCAATAAATAACATTAAATAATTTAAATTTTTTATTTATTTAAAATTATTCAATAAAAAACATTAAATTATTCAATAAATAGCATTAAATTATTCAATAAATCGCATTAAATTATTTAATAAATAGCATAAATAATTTAATATTTTTATTTATTTAAACTAGTCAAAATCTTAAATAATTAAAAATGTTAAATTATTCAAAATATTACTAAATAAAAAATTGAAATAAATAAAATTATTAAATTAGTCAAAGTGGCATACATATATGTGTAATCAATATATATAGGTGTGTTTATTGAGTTGCATAAAAGAACTCAAACTTTATAGTAACATTTTGAACAATTGAGAGTAATAATGGTTTCAATCTTCAACACTACAACAGTAGTTTGTTGGTTGGTAACAATATTTTTTGGTGTGCAATTGAAGTGTAGTGTGAATGGTGCTCCTATTCTTCCTACCAAAGTATTACCAATCGTTTGACTGATAGATCTTTGGCTATTCGGTGTAAAGATAAGCACCATGATCTGGGGTTACAGCAACTCAATGTTGGCGGAAAATATATCTTTAGCTTTTATCCTAATTATTTTTTGTCGACCATTTTATTCTTTTGTCATTTTGTATGGTTGGAAGGAGATCATCATTTTGACATATATGTCCAGTCTCGAGATGGATATTGTCATCATGATAAGTGTGCTTGGGATATCGTTGCTACTGGACCATGTAAGAGCAATAGCGAAATTCGAGATTGCTTTTCATGGAATACACCTAAAGCTGAAAGAAGATTGTTTGTACAACAAAATAATAACATTTGATATATGTAACATTCTCATCTCTCCTTAAAATTTATGGAGATTCAACAATAGTTGTTCACTCTACTAAATTAATTTACTTTCTTTCAGCCATTACTATAAATTAAACAAACAAATCATATATTTTCCATCTTAGTTTATTTTCACTTTTTGGTGACAGACAGTGACTTTTTTACTTAAATAACATTCTTTTACTTTTTATTTCTGTCAATAATACTCTTTATTCTTTAATTACTCAAATAACATTCTTTATTCTTTAATTCCTCAAATAACACTCTTTTCTATTTTATTTATTTATTTTGTTTATATATTTTTTGTATGGTTATATCAATTATGTTATTTTTTTTTATTTATTCATATTTTTCTTTTTACGGATACTTCAATTGTGTTGTTTTTTTAAGAGTTATTAAAAAATTTAATTATTAGTTGATTAAAATTAAATAAAAAATAATATAAAAATAATTGAATTAAATTTTCTTAAAAAAATTAATACAAAGATAATAAAATAAAATATTTTATAGATTTTTTTAACTAATTAATCATAATAGAAAAATAAATGATACATTATTTTATTTTATATTTTATACTAAATTTAAATTTGCCATAATAAATTATATTAAAGATATTTGATAAATATATCCTTTATTTTTTTTACAAAGATATCATTTGATATTTGATAAAGATATCATTTAATTTTTTATAAAGATAAAATTTGATTTTCAATAAAGACGTAATTGATTTTTTATAAAGATAAAATTTTGTAATTGTATTTTGTATTAAAATTGAAATAAGAAGAAAAAAATTATAATAAATTATAAAACTGTTATTGAAATTAAAAATTACATTTTTATTTTGTTAAAAATTATATAAATAATTAATAGCAAAAATTAAATTAAATTTTTGTAAAACGAAACATAATCAAAGATGAGAAGTGGATGCTCTAGCAATGTTGGGATATGTTCTCTTTGTGTTAATATTTTAAGAAAATTGAATTCAATTATTTTTATATTATTTTTTATTTAATTTTAATCAATTAATAATTAAAATTTTTAATAACTCTTAAAAAAATAACACAATTAAAATAACCGTAAAAAACAAAATAAAAAATAAATAATAAATAACACAATTGATATAAACGTACAAAAAACAAAATAAAGAAAAATAAAGAAGTGTTATTTGATAAATTAAAGAATAAAGAGTATTATTTGATAAATTAAAGAATAAAGAGTGATATTAAGGAAAATAAAAAGTAAAAGAGTGTTATTTAGGTAAAAAAAGTCAACTCTTTTATATATATATATATATATTCTCATTATTGTTATTGTGATTATGATTTCTATAATTAATAATAATAGCAGTAATATCAATAATAATAATAATAAGTTACAACTGATGTAATAAGTCTCTTACAAACTTTGACTAACATGGATACATACTTTTGTTTTTGTTTTGCTTTTTTAATTGTTCTTTTAAATTGGTTAGTATTTATATCATATGTAATATTTGTATATTTTACAACAATTTTGGAACTCATATAGAATGTTGTGAGTGATATAATGAATGTGATTGATACTCCTATTTTTCCTACCAAAGTAACAGTTGAAATTACCTATTGTTTGACTGATAGATCTTTGGTTGTTCGGTGTAAAGACAAACACCATGATATGGGGTTGCAGCAACTCAATGTTGGCGAAAAATATATCTTTTGCTTTTATCCTAATTATTTTTTGCCGATCATTTTGTTCTTTTGTCATTTTGTATGGTTGAAAGGAGATCATCATTTTGATATATATGTCTAGTCTCAGATATGGATATTGTCATCATAATATGTGTTCTTGGGATATAGTTGCCACTAGACCATGTAAGAACATTAATGGGATTTCATATTGCTTTCCATGAAGTACACCTAATGTTGAAAGAAAATTGTTTGTACAACAAAATAATAATATTTGATTTGTGTAACCTTCTCATCTCTCCTTGAAATTTATTTAGATTTAATAATAATTCTTCACTCTAGTGAATTAATTTATCAATTACTATAAATTAAACAAACAAATCTTATATTTTTTTTAATCACAAAGTCTTTTCCATATCTAGTGTACATTGAAATCTTATACTTTAATTTCATCCCTTCTTAATCACTCAAGAAAATATAAACTCAAATACATCTTTAATTTCATCCCTTCTTAATCACTCAAGAAAATATAAACTCAAATACTTTTTGATGAAGATACTACATTCATTGTGAGTAATTACAAATCTAATGGATGTTACTATAGACGTTAATATAGATTTGCAAATCATCTCTTTTCTGACATCTACTTATAATTTTAGTTTATTTTCATTTTTAGGTGGAAGATAGTCACTTGGATCCCGGACAGTTATGAAACATCTCTTGTAATTAATTTCAATCACTAAAAAATAGATCTAAATTACATACAGACAAAACTAATACGTAACTCTTTTAGATTTTTTACCTAAATAACATTATTTTACTTATTTTTCTCAATAACACTCTTTATTCTTTAATTCCTCAAATAATATTTTTTATTCTTTAATTCTTTAAACAACACTCTTTTTTATTTTTCTTTTATTTGTTTTATTTTATATTTTTTAATGATTATATCAATTGTGTTATTTATTTATTTATTTTATATTTTGCTTTTTACGGTTACTTCAATTGTGTTGTTTTTTAAGAGTTATTAATATTTTTAATTATTAGTTGATTAAAATTAAATATAAAATAATTGAATTAAATTTTCTTAAAAAAATCAATACAAAGAGAATAAAATAAAATATTTTATAGATTTTTTTTAACTAATTAATCATAATAGAAAAATAAATGATAAATTATTTAATTTTATATTTTATAATAAAATTAAAAAATATTTTTTAAAAAAATACATATTACATGAATTGTTATATTAATATATGTAAAAAGTTATATATTACATTGGTTACAAAAAAGAAGTGATGTAATATGTGTCTTCTTTTAACTTTCAAAATGAATGAATCAATAAAAGATACTACATTGATTTCAACTTACAACTAATGTAATAAATCCTTCACTTACAAACTTAACTAACACTGGTACATTTGTTTGTTTTTGTTTTTTATCCTTTATATGCTTTTTTAAATCAGATAGTATTTAAACCGGATGTAATATTTGTACATTTTATATAACTTTTGGAACTTGTATAAAATGCAATATGCACCTTTTTACATAGGGAACCGATGTGAAAAATCTCTTATAAATGATTTAAAGTGTATTATTTATAGTAATAAAATAAAAAAAAATTTATAAAAGTTTTTGAGTGATATGATAAATATAATTGATATTTTAAATTTTTTTAAGAGATAATTGTAAGATTATAAATTTACACTTATGATTAAAGATAATTTAAAATAAAATATAATTAATTTATTGGGTATCATTGATTAATTTTTTTAATTTAGAAAAAAATTAAAAAAATCAATTGTAGTTAAAATTAATTTTAAATGAAATGTGATTAATTAGACATATATGATATTTGTTTTCTTTAAAATTATTTCCACGTCAAGTGAGTTCAATAAAAAAATTTGAACTTTCGTATATTGGGGATGCATGCAATTTTTTTTTTCAAATTACAATTTAGGAAAGAACAAAAAATAATTATATACAAATTTAAACGAACTTGTAAATTTCATAAATAATATTTCTAAATTATTCAGAATTCTAAATAATTATAAATTATTCAAAATTCTACCTAAGTAAAAATATGAAATAAATAACATTTTTAAATTATTCAAAGTTTCAAGTAAATAAAAATATCAAACAAATAACATTCATAACTTATTTAAAATTCCAAACAAATAAAAATCTAAAATAAATTAAAATCTTAAAATTTTCATATTCTTACTTAAATAAAAATATAAAATAAATAAAATTCCTAAATTATTCAAAATTATAAATAAATAAAAATATAAAATAAATAATATTTTTAAATTATTCAAAAATCTTAAATAAATAAAAGTTTTAAATTATTCAAAATAAATAAATAAAACTATTAAATTAGTCAAAATTCTAAATCAATAAAAATACGAAATAAATAACATTCCTAAATTATTTAAAATCTTAAACAATTAAAAGTGTTAAATTATTTAAATTCTTACTTAAATAAAATTTTAAAATAAATAACATTCCTATATTATGTAAAATTTAAAATAAATAAATTATTCATAATCTTACTTAAATAAAAGTTTTAAATAAATAAGATTATTAAATTAGTGAAAATCTTAAGTAAATAAAAATATAAAATATAAAATATAAAATAAATAACATTATTAAATTATTCAAAATTCTAAATAAATATAGATATTAAATTATTCAAAATCTTACTTAAATAAAAATCTGAAATAAATAATATTTCTAAATTATTCAAAATCTTGTATAGATAAAAATTTGAAAAGAATAAAATTTTTAAATTATTTAAAATTTTAAACTATTTAAAATATTTTAAATAAAAATTTAAATAAATAATATTTTTTAATTATTCAAAATTTTAAAGTAATAAAAATTTGGAACAAATAATATTATATAGTATATATAGTTGTGTTTACCTAAGTTTTTATACAAGAAACTTCAACTTTGTAACAACAATATCAAAGAATTGAGCAATGATGTTTTCAATATTCCAAACTATATTGTTTGTTGTTAGTAATATTTCTAGATGTGCAAATGAAGTGTGGTAAGAGTGGTGTTCCTCTTCTTCCCACTATAAAAACGGTTGAAATTATCAATCTTTTAATCAATAGATATTTGGGTGTTAAATGCAAAAACAAAAACACTGATATAGAAGTGCAACAATTCAATGTTGGCCAAATATATAGTTTAACTTTTATCCTAATTATTTTTTCCAAATCAACTTGTGCTTTTGTCAATTTTGTATAGTTATAATGAGATCATTATTTTAATATATATGAAAAAGTAAAGATGGATATTGTCATAATAATAAACATACTTGGGATATACTTGTGAATAGACCATGTAAGACCAATTTATCAGTCAGAATATGCTTTAAATAGAATAAACCTATAGCTGAAACAATATTACTTGTAACAAAATAATAACACATTATCTTTGTAATCTTTTCAACTCTCCTCAAAAAATTTATGGAGATTCAGAAATAATTGTTCACTCCACTAAATGAATTTGCTTTTTCTTGTCAATTACTATAAACTAAACAAGCAAATAATCTACTTTTAGACATTATAAAGACTTTTCCACCTTTATGTCCACCGAAATCTTATACTTTAATTTCATTGCTTTAGTAAGTTAATCACTCGCTAAAATGACGCGGCTACATCATTGTGAGTGGATGTTACTGAATGAAGTATGGACATTAGTCCATTCGCAAATCTCCTTTTAGTTGGGGAGAGTTGTGATTTTAATTTCAACCATAATAAAGACTGTTTCATTTTCTTACAAGAGCAGAAACTTAAAAGTAAACGAGAATTATAATCAAAAGCAGAGAGATACGAAGAGGAAATTAAGGCAAAAGTTGAAATATGCACAGAGGGAATGAAGGAGGCAGCACAGAAGGCGAGATTCATGTGAGTCACATGCTAAAAGATACCAAAAAGAAAAAGTATAATATTGCATGGGAAGAGGAAACAAGGATTAGTCAAGAAGTGAAGTCATTGACAACGTCATGCAGCTTTCTTTCCAAAACTTGAGAGCAAATCTGTGCCATGGTGCGGTAGAAAGTGAGGAGGTCAGAAAGTTGGTCCACTGACATCTTTCCCATTACATTTTTGGCCATTTTCTCTCTTCCCTCATTCAGCTTCATTCTCTCCACATATGACCCTGCATTCCTCACTGTTGCTCCCATTTGCTTCAACCGATTCTCTTGCTGCACACTTAACACCGTGTTTGACTGCAATTTCAAACGCACTTTCATTCTTAATCAAACAACTCAAAAGGGAAACTTCCACTTTGGATTCTGACTAAGTTCATCTTCTATCAATTTACTGATAAAGAAATAGATCAGCTTAACAATACGTAACAGATTGTAAAAGACATCACATGAACATTTACACCATCATCCAAGACTAACACTGTCAGCATGGTTCATTGAGAGAATAACTAAATTGGTCTACTATTGTAAAGATTCAAAATGAGAAGAAAAAAACTGAGAGCATTTAACTGAAATTAAAAAAGGTGTGCAATTTTGTATTGTACCTCCAAAAATTCTGCTCCAACATCAAGTTCAGAATCTTTAGAGGAGCAATTCCCACGGCCCATGGTGTATAGGTTTTTGGCAAGTGAAAAGCTACGCACTATAATTTTCCTCTTGTTCTCCATTTCCTTGTTGAGTTTCACAGGCTTTGGCACAGATGTTAAACTGTTCAGCTTCTTCTGGTAAGCAATTACAGCCTTCACAAATTCCTGCATGTAATAACAGTGCATTATTAGACAAATCTGTAATCAATGTATATCATTAAATTAACTAAAAGCAGAAAGAAAAGGAACCTTATAGGCGAAGGGGCAGCCAGGGTAATCAAATTCATCCGAATTAGGCTTTCTCATACGTTCAGGGTGAAATTGCAATCCCATGATAAATTTCCCATCTTTAGGGTTATAAGCATCAGGGTCATAAAACCCTTCAATCAAACCATCAGCAGCAAAGGCCATAGGGACAAAACGTTGTGCTAACCTCTTAACCCCTTGATGGTGGTAACTATTAACCAAAATCTCCCTTTCTTCTTCCCCTTCTTTTCCTTCCTCATGAAACCAGTTCCACAATGGGGTGCCCTCTACAAGCTTCACACCATGCCTGTGCCCATCATAATCATCGTAGTTTATGTGCATCACCCTATCACTCTCCGCACACCCTTTTGAAAGCTCTTTCCCAATGTCCTGGTAAAGGGTACCCCCACATGCAACATTGAGAACCTGGGAGCCCCTGCAGATACCCAGATAGGGAATGTTCCTCTCGAGACAGAATTTGGCAAGGCTCAACTCGATGGAGTCTTTCTCTTTGTCAATGGAAGTATCACTGGCATGAAGCTTTCTGATTTCTTCCAACTCCTCTGGGGAGAGAGCAGAACCATGGTCGTTTTGCTGGTACCAACAAGGCTCGATGTCTTCTCCTTCGCAGAGAAGAACGCCGTGGACTGGCTCGAAGCTCGTTAGCAAGGTGTGGACCCCCGAAACGCGAGGCACGATCACAGGTACTGCGCCATAGCTCACTATGAGATCTAGGTGGTATTCCCCTGAAGAATAGAAAATAGCAATGGTTACAATGATGATCCAAATGCTGGTAATTTGCTGAATAATGAACTGGAAGTTAGTTAGTTAGTTAGTTACCGACGAAATCCACGAACTTGTTCTTGCGAAGTGTTCGCCGGGAAACGATGAGAACACGAGGGAGTATGACAGAGAGTTCGGAAGACATAATGAGCGATGTGGGACTAATCACACGCTAAGCTATAATATTCAGAACAAATCTCAAATCTTAATGCATTGCAGGGATAGTGGCCATGCTTCTATTTATAGGAGTGAAATTCAAATATTTTTACATAAATTAAAATTATTATATAATTCTTCATGATTATGAATTTTATATGAGCCACGTTGAAAAAAAAATGGATCAATTTTATTTTTTTTTTTTAATAAAAACACGTGAAAGTGGTAAAGAAATGTCTCACTGCTTCCCCTGTTAAGGTATCTTGGATCAAGTAACTAACATGACCTAATTGTTATAACTAGTATTTTGCACTTTAATTAAGTTAATCAATTTTTTTTATATGATGAAAAATGTAATATAAAGTTTCTTAATTAAATTCATAATGTGTCAAATTTATTTTTCATTTAGTTTTAATTTGATATGTTTGTATGGTAACTTCCAAATAATAAATAAACAGTTTTTACATTTTGATTAGATATTATTTTAAAATAAAGATATATAAAAGTAATGTAGATGAAAATGAATAATAACTTTTGAATGCATAAAACAATATATAATAAAAAAATGTTCAATTTTAATTATTCTTATGTATTTATTAGTAGGGATGATAAAACAAATTGGATTTAACGAGTTGATCTGCTGACTTTTTTGTAGTCTTTTTTTTTATATTATATATGTGAAAAGTATTAAAATTTATTTATTAAAATAGTAAAAATATATTTTTGTATTACATTGAAATGTAAATACAAAACATTTTTGTAATTTAAATTATTGTTATTTATAAATAAGTTTAAATTATTAATTGTAATTCAGTAATTTAAGGTGTAAAGGTAAGATTTTATTTATTTTTATTTAATTAGAGGTATCAATTAACTAATTTTTAAATAATATTTATATTTAAAAGATATATATTCTTAAAAAAATGAACTTAGTGAGTCAATGAACTATCCCTTTTAATGAGACAAAACAAGAGATAAACTAGAGAAAATAAATATTTAAACACGTGAGACTACCATACATTTTTTATTTTTTTTTTATGAATATGTGCGCTTTTTTCTTAACAACTACTAAAACTTTGAGATGAGAATGGTTTAAAAAAATTTAGATGCTGGAGCATATTCATTGAACCATGGTATAAGAAATATTTTTTTTTATCATGTGCTTCTTTATCTTCAATAATGTAATATTATAGTACAAATATTCTACATTTTAATGTATCCATCCTTCAAGACTGTGTTGAGTCAAGGATGACAACACATCGTGATCTAAAGATTTGTTAAAACTATTTAAATGCTGTAATTGTTATATCTTTAAAACATTTCACCGCCTTTTTCCATGAAAAAGGAGTATGAACCTATGAAAACACAATGTATCTCATTTTATTGGTTTTTTTAAATTGTGATCAGCTCAGAGGATAATTAATCCCTTAAGTGAAATTGAATATAATTAATCCCTTAAGTGAAATTAAATGTACATGACACTATCTATTAATATTTTAATATGTGAAATTTTATGTATTATGGTTTCTTTGTGTTTATATTTTTTTTTCTAAAAAAATTAAAATAATTAATTATAATTAATTATTTTTAAGAAATAATTATTTGTAATCAGGATATTAACACATAAATCGTTATTGTCTGATTTCTTCTTTGCTCAAATGAAATTGTATCCAACTAACACTATTTTTTCATTTTTTCATAATGAAATAGTGTCATATTACTATTATGATTTATCCATCTTAGTAATAAATTTTTTTACCATTTTGAACAATATTTATAGGAATTATACTATTATGAGAAAAAATAATCCCATTTTATTATATCATGTGTAAAAATAATAATGTGATATTATTATTATAGGAAATATAAATAGATGTGATTAGTTTGTTTTACCAATTCTCTTAATAAATAAAAAAAAAGTCTTAAACAGATTGTACAAAAACTTAAAGCTTACGTAGTGGATTACTTAGAGTCAATGGAGTAATCAATGTGAAAGTTGTTGAAAGTTGTGTTTCATGAAGTGGGTCAATTCTTTTGCTTTGGACAATAAAAGACTTTAGTTCCACTAACTATATATTCTTCCTTTGGGAAATATGTATATGTATAAACAACAATTTACACTTGACTTTCATTGTTAACTCTCAAAGTCAACATTTATTGTTGCAAGTTATTTCTCCAATTAAGTGCTTAATTAACCCTACCTGCAATCTGCCTCAGCAAGCATGAATCCCTCACTACACATGCATGCCTTTTATAATAATTATAAAACCCACTTAGAACTTCATCACCCTAAAGAAAAAGAATTCCTATAATTAGTATTTATAATTTTCTTTATTTGAATTTATTGGCGACGATCGTTATCTATGTTGAAGATTAGTATAACTAGTGTTCCATTTTTTTTTTCTTTATCTTATTTGTTTTTAGCTATAGAGTTGTAAAGTTATGGTTTTTATTTATTTATTTCAACTTTAAAGTTATCTTAGTTAAATAATTGTCCATGAATGCAATTGTTAGTTAATAGACTATAGAACTACTAATTCAGAATTGAAAATGGGTGATCAAATATTATTTGATGTATTTCCTCTTAGAAATACTGAAAAGTTATTTTAGTCAAATTTGTTAAATTTATTATATTATCTATTAGTTTATAGTGTCGCATTTTAGATGTTTTAATTTAATATGGAAAAATGTATTGAAAATTTTACATTAACTAGACATATAATTAAATTATAATTTAGTATATATTGATCATATGAGTCACATGAGTTAGGTTTAAAATTCTTGAACATTTGCTGCTAGGTACTTCCCTTCATTCCGTGAAGAGTAAGAAGAGGAAATTAAGATACACTGATTTGAGAGAAGGTGACACTCTAAGGAAGAGGCAGAAAGAATCAAGTTAACTTGCTTCTTCTACTACTCCACCTCAACGTGTTTTCTCATCTCCAACACAAGTGTTTCACATGTAAGATAATAATTTTATGAACAATTCACAATTTATTTTACTTTTTAATATAATGTTTACAATTAATTACTGTTAAACAATGTTGGCCATACATTGGAAATGCACTACAGCCACTAATTAATGCATCATCATCTTTCGCCACTTCCCATGTCACTGTCCACCAAATCACTCATATATTTATGCGCCAAATTATGGCAACTTTGGCTCTTCATTTTCAACCAAGCTTTGGCTAAAACTGGTGAAGGTTAATTACAAAAAGAGAACTCCATTATTCCAAACTTCATTTAATTATACGCAAAGACCAATAATTTATTTGATGGAGTAATTTTGTGTATGCAAGTTGAAAATGTTTCCCTTACAACATAAAGGTGGTTTAGTATGACTTGTGTTGAAAAAGGTTATGTTTGAATATTTATGTCCAAGGCTCCTGTTTTTCGTTGTAACGGTGGAAGAGAAGTGTGATGGAAGAAAACTTCTGTATTTGGGATGAGAATTTGATATAAAATTGTATTCTGAATTAATTTTGTGATGTGGAAAGGAGGATAATATGGTGAAGGTAGCAGACCATGATATTAATGCAGGAAACATTTCCCAGAAGAGATGGTATCTTCATTAAGTTTGGATTTGGAGGGTATCCATCTGGGGTGGGTATCTTATTTGCATTTGCATGAAAGGGTATTGTTATGCTTATGAATGTTATGCTTCTTTCACAACTCTAAACACTCCATTAAACTTTATTATTACTTTGTCTCCTGTGATATGAAAAAAATAGTTGAACAAGTGATGTAATATTGAAAAAAAGAAAAACACAGATCCTATTTGATTTGAGTATAAAAGCTTTTTTTTGTTTTTTTTTCAAGTATTAGTTGGTTTTACTTAATCAGACTATATCAATAATTGTTTACAAATAAATGCATTGGTTTATTATGTCTAAGAGGATCTGAAAAGGTAGAGAAATTTTATAAGATTTTCTATTAGATGACAATAAACTAAGACTCAAAATTTTAAATAAAACCCTGAATTATTAAAGATATCCTGAAGATAGTGAGTAAAATGAGAATATAGATATTAAAATGAATTAATTGGTTATAGGATATTAGTTTGACTTTGAACTTAAGTGAAGAGTTGAGATGTGAAAATAATAATAATAATAATAATAATAATAATAATAATAATAATAATAATAATAATAATATAGAAGAATATTGTAGAGAAATTAATTAGCCTTCAAATGTGTTGTTTTATTTTTTTTTTCTTCCCTTACTTTCTCATCCTCTCCTCCCAAATTCTTCTTCATTTGTAGATTTCTTGGTAATTTTATTCTAGAAAAACATAAAAATATAACTTCAATCTGGAGTTGAGATTCTTAGAGTCCGATTTTCTCTTCTTGATTTAACTTGATTGACAATTTCAATCGAAAATTCTCACTTTGTCAACCCTTCTACATTTATTTAAGTTCACCAAGTCATATATAATGACTTAGATAAGAAAAACTAAGTTATCTACTATATTTTAAATGACGATTAGATTTCTTTGATATTCTTCAAATCTTGTTTAAAATGTCTTTTTCCATTATGCATTGGAGGTGTTTTCTTAAAGTAATTTTAGAAAACACTCCTTTTAATAAAAATAATTATTTATTATGATTTTTAATATATTTGGATAATCTTATTTTTTTAAAAAGTATAAATGTAACAAAATAAATATATATATTTTCATATAAAAATTACTTAAAAAAACAATAACTTTTTAACACAAACTCATTATTTGTAACAGTTGTGTTATTTTGATTTTAATTGATGTTGACTTTCCACACTCCATTATTTGTGTAGCAGTGATAACCTTTGTTATAAGATTTGTGCAGTGATGACCTTTGAGGTTGATGAAGAGAGGGATATGAATATGAAGATGTGTTGGTTAAAGAGAAAGGTGAGGGTGTTATGTGGGGAAGGTTGAAGGTGACAGGGTGTGGTGCATGCCATACAATACTGCAAATAATGCAGAACCTGTGAGTGTTGTTGGAGATTGAGTTTTACTTGGGGAAGGTTTCAACTTTCCCAAGACAAAAAGACAACCCAATGCATGCATGTTCAACACGTATCAAACTATCGTTACACTTCATTTTAATCAACTTTCTTACTTTTAATATTTTGTTTTGTTAAAATATCATTTCATAGTGTGGTTACTATATAAATTTCTAGAATGTTTTATTAATTAACCACTCAAGCTATACGCTAAATAAATACTGCCAGGGTATTTTTATTTCATTAAAATGAATTTCTTTTTTCACAACTATTTCTTCCGATCCAGTTTGTTGCTGGCGTTCTTCTTTATTTTCGACCTTTTCTCTTTGGACTCCCATTATTGAAAACTGCACTCTTTGTCATTATCGTCTATGCCATCGTCGCTATGATTTTGTTCTCTACTGCATTGTTTGAGAGAAAGAAGAAGAAACAAATCTTTCTAATGAAAAGAACATTTCAGAAGCTGTTATATATGTTTTGAAAAGTTTGTTCTAAAATATTATGAGAAACTTATTTCAAAACTCATTTCATATAGTCTAAAATGCTCGTTTTAAAAAATTTATTTTCAGATATATATATTTGAAAAGTTTGTTCTAAAAATTTTATTTTAAAAATATCATTTCAAAATGTATTTAATGTGTTTTAAAATACTTGTTTCAAAAATCATATTTCGAAAATTCTGTTTTAGAAATTTATTTATAAAAATTCTATTTCATAGATAATGTTTTAAAAACTTTAAACAATTTATTTCAAAAAAATTCCAGAATCGATAATTCATAAGTCACTATGAAAGTCCAGTTAAAGATTATGGGGTGCAGGAAGAAAAGCCTTTATTTATTCAGGCATGGAATCTTTTTGTGGGCCTCAGCCCAGTTTGTACCAGCAAGGATCTTGTCCAAAAATGCGAAGCTAACCGAGTTGGTGTCATATTAACATGTTTCATAAATAATTCATAAAAGCTCTCCCAAATTAAACATTAATCAGTATGATATTTTTTTGTCCCAAATTTTTAGTTTTTGGTACCCATCTCATGTAAAATAACTGTTTGTGTTAATTGAAGTTGAATTTGTATCAATTTTTGTATCTGAAAAGAAGACATACAAATTAAATAAATTTAATATACACATAAGTTAATTTTATCCTACACAGAAATTCTTTCATTTTATTGTCATAGTAAAATTACATATAAAGAAAATTGTGTCAACGTACACTCAATATTTTTGTTTATTTTTTTCATTAATTTATGTCAAATTATTGATTGAATTGGGTGAAAGTAGAAAAAGAAATATTCTGATAATTTTTTTTATTATCATACAAAATTTAAAAAATACAAAAGTACTTTTTATTTGAATTTCTTTTTATTTGGTTATTGCAAAACTCTTATATTATCCTTAAAAAGTGTTTAACGATATCTGTAACCTATTTGAGGTCTGATAAAAAAAATTATTTTTTAATTCCAAAACGAAAATAAATAAATAAAAGTATATGAAAAGAATCTAAAATAATAATAGATAGTAAACATCATATCAAGAGAAGTTAAATCTCTTGTTAAGTCCTATAGAAGTATAGAAGTAAGTTTATCAACACAATAATTGATTAGTTTTCTTAAAAATATGATAAACTTTGAAATAAATTTCTTTATAAAATGATAAAAACTTATTTCATCTTCTTCTATAGATCAAGAAACAAGCTGAAGGTAAAAGCTTAAAATAGAAGCATTCTTCAGAAATAAACGTCTATAAACGTCTATAACTGACATTTTAGCATTCTTCAGAAATAAATGTCCATAAACATCTATAACTGACATTTTAGCGTGCTTTACTGTCAAGATAGCGTCTATTATATGCACAGATAAAAGAGAATATTAAACTTCTAATAAAGAAGAAAAATCACCAACAAACTCTCTCATGATTCCTCTAAAGATATCAACATAGGTAGCAAGACCAGGTGATCTCCAGTAGCATTATCCGTTAACTTAATCAGCCAAAGGGAAGTCTCAGACCACCTGAATTAGATGAAAAGTTTTTCCAAATCTAGTACTTAAACCAAAAAAATTCAAACCATAAAGTCATTAATATCATTATTCATTGATCTGTTAGAGGAATTACCTGACATTCTGATATAATTTTGTATAGAATCAATGGTCATATGAATGTTAGTATCCTGTTAGAACTTGAAATAATTTCTCCTCCTCCAAATCATCCAAACAAAAAAAATAAAAATGGCAAGCCAAATGAATTTAATAAGAAGACTTTCAGAAGATTTAATAAAAGATAAAAGAACATTAGAGAACAAAACTGTTAACTGGAAAATTTGCTAAAGCCAAAATCAGAAGGATAAGGCATCAGGACATTGAAAAAAAGATGAAAATAAAAAATCAGATATCAAGACATAAAAGATGAAAAGCTTTTCCAGCAGTCCTTAAAAAAAATAAAAAAAAATCAATAATATCATTATTTATTGTTTTATTAGAAAAATTATCTCATATTCTGATATAGCTGGAATCTAGAATAATTTTTCCTCCTCCAAATTATCCAAATGGAAAAAGTAAGAGGGACAAGCCTAATAAATATAATAAGAGAATTTCCAAAATAAACTTAATAAAAGATAAAAAAACATCGGAGAATCTGTTAACTAAAAGATTTACTGAAGTCAAAACAGATGGAAAGCATCAAGACATTGAAAAAAGGGACTAAAAATAGACTTGTTCTGAGAATTATACAAAGAACACACAAAACATGAAATTAGCTCTGTTTTTTTAAGCTCAATGTCAACTACCTTTAGTGTAAAAGTTTTTAATCCGAAAATGGAAAAGAACCAAATAAAATTATCCCAATCACAAAAAATTCTCATAAAAGAAATATAACTCCACATAGACTTGTGATTTAAGAGGCAGAACACTCTGCATTCAGTTTCACAACAAAATAAAAGTTTAGTCATAATAGTAACTTTGGTTCTAATTCTTGCTTAATGGTCTTATGTTCTTAGATTTTCAGAAAATGTAAATGTAAAGAAAAATAAACTTGTCAACTGAAATGATAAGTAGTTCATCTTTTGTAGCTACCTTGACTAGTTGACTCCAAAGTCCTAAAATGTTAGGAGACCTTTTCAAAGTGGACCTCTCAAGAACATTCATGAATCAGCACAACCACCCACTCAATTCTTGACCAAAAACAGTGTGTGTGAATAAAAAAAGGTAAAATGAGGGGATCAAGAACCCAAATACACACCAAATTTATTCCATTAACTTCATCATCTCATTCATACATATAATCTGTTCATAATAACATGCCCTCTGGAACATCCTCTAACAGAGGGTTTATTACATTATCTTGCATGGTAATATACCATACTATTATATAGTATAGCACATGAAGCTGAGATGATGCATGAAGGTGTCTAACAAGTGGGGAAGGGAACCCCACAAGAGCTAGCAACCCTTCTGGAACCAGGAGAGTTGACATAGTTTCTCAGACTTGGATTTTGGAGGTAACCACAGAGGCATGGCCTTTGCTCCCTCACCTTCTGGCAGCAGGTGCTTGATGGTGGAGATGAGGAAGTTATTGCCCCCAAACAAGGGCTCAGCTCCACAGGGCTACAAGTCACACCCTCAGCCTTTGGAGCCACCTCCATCACCACCACTGCCACCACCACAATTGCAAGAAAAACCACCTTCTTCATCTTTTCTGAGTTCAAAGTGCTGTGTTGTGTGCTGAGACTCTAAGATGGTTGGCCTTTTATGGTGCATGGGAGGGACTAAAAGGTAAAAGTGCAAGGTCCCACACTGCTGTCACACTTCACATTTCACAACACGTTATGACGACCACAAGGAACTGCTGCTAAAGATGTGACTATTCTGCAGTCTAAGGTCTCTTTCACTACATAATTTTGTTGACAGATAATCCTGTTTACTATGTATCAACACTTTCAGTTTTCGTTTCAATGGAGAAAAAATGTGATCAAATAAGTAATTTTTCAAATCAATCTTAATGATTAGTTTTAGCTAAACTAAACGCAAAGTGTTGGATACTGTGTGTGTGGTCCTATTTTTGCATGTAATTGTTTCTTGTGAGAGGGAAAATGCTGTGATGATGGCAATTGTTGGAATTTATTGTGGTGGTTTCTTCTTGGGCTAAGGAAGATTGGTGAAATGAGGAATACAGAAAAATGAAATAAGAATTTAGGTATTTGGGCAAAAAATAATACTAACAACTTCTCTTGGCCGTGAGTTTGTATTTTGAAGTTTAAAAATGTAAATTTTTAAATAGGTTTTACTGAAGGAGTTTGGGGTAACTCGCACATCTAATGTAAAAAAAAGTTAGGTATTATAATTTATCATATCAGATTTTCAGTATTTCATTAAGGAAAAGTTCAATATGAGATTCTTTATTCTATTTGAATGCATTTACGTACCATCTCCATATTTTGTTTCAAATCTTTGAAGTCATCTCACTCTCCTTTGTTTTTTCATCTATCGATAATTTTAACTTCCATTCGTTTCAGTTTAGGTTTAGATGTGATGTTATTGTGTCTTATTTTTTAAAATATTGTACATTTTATTATGTAATTTAATGTTTAATATATTTTGTATTTAAATTTAGTTTAATTTTAAAAAAATGCTTAAAAAATGTGTTTGAAGTATATTAAAATTGTTTTAATTATATTTTTGTTGGTGATAGTGGTTTTTGCGAGAGATTCGATTGATTAAAATTGAAGAAGCTCGTTTAAGATGCAATACCCAACTCTAATAACCATATTTATCTAAGTATTTATGCAATATTTTGTTTATAAAAAAGAAAAGTTATAACAAAGAAAATTTAGATAATTATAACAAATATGATTTTATTTGTCATACTAATACTAATACGAAGGACCTAAATTTAATTGATTAACTACATACAAAGCATAATTATGTATTCATCGTATTGATATAATCATGACTTAAATTTAGAAGTCATTGTTAAAAAATTCACACTCATTAAAAATTAAGTAAATTTATAATATATAAGTGTTATCTTAAATTTTATTTATCTACATCAATAAACACAGTATTTACTAGGCATGCAGATAGGACAAAGAAACTATACATTTTGCTATGATGTGGTCGAATTAAAAAAGGGTTGATGACGAGTTTGTGAGAGTTGTCACAAATTGTTTGTGTAAGGAAAATTCAAAACCTCTTTGTGGGATAACACTCTTAAACTCTTAACATCGACCACAGATTCTGAGAGTAAGGTTGCCATTATCAAACCCCATTTCAAACTTCTACAAAATCTACCTATTAGAGTTTCAAAACTAATTTTATAGATTTCAAAGTACAATAAGTAACTCCAACATACCAAATGAAGAACTTCTTTTTACTTTTGAACACAGAAACTTTTGAACTTTTCCAACTTTAATCTGAGCATACACTGGTTACTCTTACAAGTTACAACTAATTCATTTTATTGTTACAGGTAATTTTTTTTCCCCTTCAAATGATACCTGAATTATTTTGCTGGCTAACTTGAGCATAATCTTTCAATAGATGTCTTTATAACGAGTACTTTTTATTAATATAGATTTTGAAAGATATAAATGATTTTTTTAATAAATATATGTGTGTGTATAATGCACTGTGTTAAACTAATTTGAAAGTCATGAATAAGTGAAATTTAAGATAAAAAAGAATGAGGCAGCATAGAATTTTATAAAGTAATTAATTTGAGAAACCTTAAATTAGAGTTAAAAAAGTTTACAAGAAAAAATTCATATGCTATAATAGGAGACACAAAATGTGCTCAAATTCATACGGTTTCAAATAGTTTTCTTTTACTGTAATACATGTTTTAATATAAAACACATTATTAAAATTAATTTAGAAACGTATGTTATTTAATAATTTAAAATTTATTTAATTGAAATAAATTCTATCTAGGAATTTTCTTTCTGGACCTTCTTTTTAAAATGTCCGTTTTGCTATTTATGGTTTATAATTCATTCAACCTGCAAAACATCCATTGTTGTTCTTCATCGACGTCATTCAATTTAAGGAAGAGTTTGAACAACGGTGGAGGTGATACTCTTTTTGGAGTTGTTTCCGAATTGAGTGCCAAGTTCATTGAAACATTTCACATGGTACAACCCACACTGAACAATGGACCACATTAGAATAGTTTTGGATAATACAATCCAAAATTATAATTGTAACTTTCGATGAAATGAGCAAGCTATCTCCAAGATACTTAATTTGAAAATATAATTATTATTTATAGATTATGTAATCTACAATATAATTTTAGATTATGTAATTTAAAATGTGTTTTTATATTTAAAAATATATTTTGATTATATACTTCAAAAGTATAATTAGAATTTTGCATTATACAATTTAGAAAACATTTTCTGATTATGTAATTCAAAATATATTTTTAAATTTAAAAAAAAATATTTTAAATTATATCATCTAGGAATATATTACATGAACTTTTTCCACGTCTAACGGAGATGCAAGAAAAAAAGCCTTTTATCTACCTTAAAAACAAATGGGATATAGTATAAATGGGATATAGTATGTCACGCCCTTCAAAATTGATATTTTATATCACAACCACTTTTTTGTTTTTTTCTTCAAAACAAATAACTTCAAGGCTTGTGAATTTCTTCAATTTTTGGTTCAAAACGCGGTCCATGGAATCCAACAACATAAATAGGCCCACACAATAAAATGAAAACTATTAGCCCCCCACAAGGTTTGTGAATAAGTAATTGTCTGATAATTAGCAAGGAATATACGTCTTTCTACTAAACAGGATGTATTGAATTCATAAATCATTAGATACTTTTTATGA
>Ga0209489_105006_pt1 | contig 23652 bp, 19 predicted proteins | sample SiratrowhiteBW_FD_187527 | JGI IMG/M metagenome (GOLD analysis project Ga0209489, IMG submission 187527) | Root nodule microbial communities of legume samples collected from California, USA - Siratro white BW (SPAdes) (version 2) | ecosystem: Host-associated > Plants > Roots > Nodule | place...
TTACCATCCCTTAGATGGAATACTTGGCCTTGGAAGGGGAAAGACCAGCTTGATATCCCAGCTGAATAGTCAGGGCTTGGTGCGAAATGTGATTGGGCACTGTTTAAGTTCACAAGGAGGAGGCTATATCTTCTTTGGAAATGCATATGATTCTGCTCGAGTGACATGGACTCCAATTTCATCTGTAGATTCGTGAGTTCACCTTTAGAAGTCACATCCTCATTTTACATTTTCTTCGTGTTCTCAATGATTCGTATCATAACTCTATGTCCTGTTTTGAATCTTATTATGTGTGCTTTGTGTCAGCAAACATTACTCTGCAGGGCCAGCTGAACTTGTTTTTGGAGGGAGGAAAACTGGGGTTGGAAGTCTGACAGCTGTTTTTGACACAGGGAGTTCTTATAGTTACTTCAACTCTCGTGCTTACCAAGCATTACTTTCTTGGGTCAGTTAAATTATTTTCACTATATTCCCGAATTTGAAGTTTTTCATTAGGCATGATACATTTCTTCTATATGATCATGCAATGTTGAAAAATGGAAAAATAATAAACTCAATTCGTTCTTATGTTCATCAAAATTTAGGTTTACATTACAGTAAATTTCCATGGGATATATCTTTATATTCCAACCCTTAAATTTTCCGAGAGGTGTCTTGCCTAGTGTAAATATTGATGTAGCAATGCATCTGCACAACGGACCAAATCAAGCACAAAAGTCTAGTTTTGAGTGTTGCTCTCTTTTTGTCTATGTCCTTAATTATTTCTTTCAGGTTTCATGAAGAAGATTCAAATTATAAGAAAAACAAACAAATAAAGTATTTAACATAGGTCCTCAGGGCAATTTTAAGCAACAATTGGAAAGTTTTTAGCACAGAAGAAAGCATTTATCATATTTTTTACTGTTGTGCCAGAAAATAATGGGACCATTTGTTCAATTTGCAAATGTAGTTGAAGAAGGATTTAACTGGAAAGCCCTTGAAAGCAGCACCTGATGATCAGACTTTACCTATCTGCTGGCACGGTAGAAGACCTTTCAGAAGCATACGTGAAGTCCGAAAATACTTCAAGCCTGTGGCACTTATTTTCAACAATGGTGGAAGAGTTAAAGCTCAATTTGAGATTGCTCCTGAAGCTTATCTTATTATATCAGTGAGTTCTACACTCTGACCAATCAATATCTTCCATGTTTCAACTTCTTTGCCGCTATCACATGTTATGGATGTCATATGTTTTTCCAGAACCTGGGAAATGTTTGTCTGGGCATTCTAAACGGGTCTGAAATAGGTTTGGAGGAACTGAACCTAATTGGAGGTAACGATTTTGTTATACTGTTACCATCTCTTTTCTTCTGGTTCCCTATTTGGAACTTGCATGACAATTCTTTTGTTCATTGTTTATGCAGACATATCCATGCAAGACAAAGTGATGGTATTCGAAAATGAGAAGCAGTTAATTGGTTGGGGACCGGGAGATTGCAGCCGTGTTCCAAAATCTAGAGATGTCAGTATTTGATCATTAAAAAAACTAGTTCATAGGTTTGGTGTTCCAAAATCTAGAGATGTCGGTTACATTGGAACATGTTACGATATTTATTGTTGTGTTGTATTAGTGTAACATTCTGATTCCCGAAGTGATAGTTATATTATTACATTACAATTGAAAAGGTAAAACACAATAAAAGTTGATGCAGTATGGTCGACAATAACACAAGTTTAGTTTCAATTTTCAATTGCTGCTTACTCTGAAAAATTGAAAAAATATAATATAATATTATCACAGACATACAAAAAAATCCACTGCAGCATTGGAACTAGAATTTTCTACTCCTTAACACAATTCCTAACATAACTAATGGATCTTCATTCTCCATTCTTCACCCAGTGGAGATCATTGTTCTTAGTTTTATTTTAGTTACACCTGACCTCTCATTCTTCCTTACCGACCAATAGCAGTTAAACTCAACAGAGACGGTCGCCACTGCACGTGCAGTAGTTACGACCGCAGGATTCAATGTTTTTTCTTTTTCTTTTTGGGTTTGAACAAATTTTAAAAATAAATTGTGAGAGACCTTGTTTCCTCATGCGGGTCCCACCCTAAAAAAAATTAAAATGTCTTCGGAAGGTACGCGAACATGTCCAGCCACGGTGACGGCTGGTTCATTTGGTATTGGGTTTGAGGGGCAAAAGCGTCATCTGATGACAGCTCCATGAAATTGAAATCGTAGCCCGAAACCAGGTCCGGGCCCAACTCGAGGTCGTTCCACTTGGGCTCGCTCTGCACCTCCTTCTCGCAGGTGCCGTCCGGCGAAACCACGTGCTCCGAGCAGCTAGAGTCCGTATTTAACCTCGGCACCGAATCCGACGTGTCCATGTACAATTGGTTGTTCCTGAAATGATCGTGGCCGTACATCTTAATCTCCGGCTTCATCTCATGCTCGAACAATACCTCTTCTGCTAATTTCGCCGGCTTCTGATCCACCACAGCATCGCCATTATTGTACTTCTCAATCTTCCCTTTCTTGTTGTAAATTCGACACAGCACCCAATCATCAAGCTGCAATTCCAATCCAACAGACACAATCGTTAAAAAAAGTTTTTCAAGTCGCATGTTATTATAATGAAGTGAAATTAAAAACAAGAAAAGTTTAAAAAAATTGAATTTTGATGTTATTGTGACATACCCTCAAATTGTTGTTTTTCTTGGAGGCAGATCTATCGACGTTGGCTAAGCGATATTCGTGCATGATCCAATTGGTCTTCACTCCTTTTGGGGCTTTCCCCGCGTAGAACACAAGGGCTTTCTTAATTCCAAGGGCTTTCGGTTTTCCGATCGGTTTATCCGCTCCGGTGGCCTTCCAGTACCCGGTTCCAGCCGCCCGGTTCGGTCGCGAACCGTTTGGGTATTTTCGGTCACGAGGGGAGAAAAAGTACCACTCTTTCTCACCGTAAAGAGCCATGTCTGCACACAGAAAACAACAACGTTAATTTTAGGCTTAGTCCAAGTTCTTTGTTGGTCGAATGATGCTTAAGAAAAAGACAGCTATATACCTGGAAGCTGCCATGGATCAAACTTATACAAATCGATTTCTTTGATGATGGCAGCAGCAATGGACTGAGCAGCACACTTTCTACACAAGTAGTGATTCACGAGTTCATCGTCAGTAGGGTGGAATCTAAACCCGGGTGGTAATTCCAATTCTCCTTGCATTCGCGGTTTTTCTCTGCTCTGGTTTGTGTCTGTGTTCCTCGTATCCTTAACTATAGTTGTTGTGTGTGACTTGAAACTTGAGAAAAGAAAGGTGAGGTTAAGCTTTATAGGAAGCGAGAAAGGGTTTATTTTCACACGCGCGTGGAGGAAGGTGGTACGTAGGGTAGACAAGTCCTTCAAACTTTCATCCTATAAAGGTGACCGCAGCCGATACGTGGCAGATCGTCAGTGGAGGATGCGTTTAAGTGAGCCACCTTCAGCCGATTTTGTCACTGCTTCCGTCACCGCCCCACCCGGTTTTGGTCAAATCGTTGACTGTTTTGGTAGCTGCTCACTCTTTATCTTGTCGACACCATGTGGGCCCAACTTTTCTCCTCAACCCAACTGTTCATCGCCACGTGTACCACTTTTGAACGTTCTCAAAATACCCTACCATGAGTGAAAAATGTTGATTGCATGTGTGTGTAATACATATGTCAGATTCAGAAACACAAATTTCTTCAAACCCCATTCATGAGATCAAACAAAATCAAAATACAACAGCGATCAGCGAATCTTTCTAATATCTGAATTTGTTGTTTGATATTGATTGATTAAGAAAAATGTTAGAGCTCATAAAATGGTTTCAATCATCTCCTTGCAAAGCTAATACTCGAATCATTTCTCCCAAAACTAGGTTTTGATAATAAGGTTTTATAACCATTATTAATAATAAAAATCATTTTCTGAAACGCACTCTGACAAAGTAATTATAGTGTGTGGTTAGTTGCAAATCTCGAAGAATATTCTTCTCTGAAAACACTATTTACTTAAATTGGATATTGGTACCACTCTTCAGTAATGCTTTGACTATTAGGTGCGTGCCACATTTGATGAGGAGTTGGTGACATCCTTTTCCATGGCGCAGCACACAATTAAGACAGCAATGTGCACACACAGATTTTAGGTATGAGTATCCAGAAGTTTTCAGTAAAAAAAAAGTATTGACTAAAATTTGAGGGTGTTGTAGCAAAATTAATAAATGGAATGAGGTCAAAAACGTAGGATAAATAGTTATTGAGAGTTGCATGGAATATGTTTTTTATTTAGCAAGAAGATTGTAATGGAAAACGGATTGAGAAACAGTAAAATGAATGCGAAATTGAGTGTGACGTGGTTGGTGAGGGTAGTGGATAAGGACGTTGGTCTAAAGGTGGAAGCTACCAGGATGTTACCTCGTAATAGATTGATGAAGACCAGTCCACAACACCTTTCCCACACAGTTAATTGGTTTATGTTAGGAATCATTTTCATCTTTTGGCCCTTCCGATTCAATTCAAACCTTTTTCTTCCCGTGTTCTATCAAGTTGTTGTCCTCTTCCTTTGTTTTCTCAACTTGGCCAGCTTGGATCCATTATCCAATCCTCCGTTCAAACTACTCTCACCTTTCACTTTTATCCTCTCCTTCCCATAAAAAAATAGTGATCAATTCACTTTAATGTCACTCAAACCAATTATACTTTTGAATTTTGTAGACCCAGTTGCCAAAAAATAATTTGTAGAAGATAGTTGACGTCTATAAAACATTATGTAGTTTATTTGTTAAAAACAATTGTATGTAGAGTGAGTGTGAACACTGGATGTAGATATGAATTTACTGACTAACTGTTGACTTAAAATAATGAATAATTAAAAAGATTGGGGCCCTGGTGCCTGTTTGTCTGCTTATGGATGATATGAAAAAGATTGTGTCCATGTTTTGGAGTTTGAAATTTGGTTTGGTGAGATCTAGGTCTAAACTTGAGCACCAAGTTTTGTTGCTCCATACATAATCATCATATACGTGCGCCGCCGTCTATTTAGTGGTCCAATAAAATAGTATTTGTTTAAAAGTAAATAAAGGCACAGTCGAATGAACATGGTTAAGAAACATCTTTGTCAATCGTGAACCTACTCGGTGGTGTTCAACACTGCCTACTGGTCCAAGAGAAAACATTTTGTTCTCTAGTAACTTTGCCACCTTCTACGAACCTTCTTCATACTTCACATTACTTTCTGCATTTTGCACTGTAGTACACACACATGTAAAGGATCCACCTTCTCTTCAACTGGGCTAGGACTCCTTTTAGTAAATGGGCTAGGTTCTACTCAGAATTGAGTTGGTCCATATGCTGAAGCCATGAACGCCATGCCCTTATTTTCTTGTTTGGCAATTTCTTCTAGCACCTTCATACCTTATTCCTGAAACTTCATATAACTCTTTTTTCCATATCATACTAATGAAATAACTAGTCACAATTAGCATGTTGAAACTAATATGATTAGATGTCACTACAATCTCTAAACTCATATTATGAAAGCCTCAAGCAACACTAACTCATCACTCATTATTAATTATAGCAATACTAAAGCATTCTAATGTTTAACATAATACTTTACGAATATTTGTATAGTTAATATATGATGTAGGGATTATTTGTTTCTTACATTTGATTAAGAAGATAAGAAAAAACTTATAACACATCAACAATCTTTTACAACATGAGCTAAAATTACTTTATTTAAGCAACTTTCAAGTTCCTGCTTTGTCAACTTTGGAAAATTCTATTTGTTTTATATGACTATATGTTTTTACAAGTTCAAGTAAAAACATTCGATTCAAGAAAAGATGAGTACATCTAACTATCAAGATATTGTTTAAAGAAGAGAAAAATATTTAATGTATGCATGAAGCTCATTTAATGCATCTTCTACATCTAAGCTCATCACTTACAAGGAAGACATTCAAAAGAATGTGAGGCAACGGTTAGAAAAAAGATTTGTAACAACTATTTTCTCCTAGGTCAATATAAAATCTTTCATCAAGAAGAAGAGTAGAGGAGTTTGTTATTACACAAGTGATAAATGGTTGTTACAAATTTTGTGTCCTAAATTAGCTTTGTATGAATATTGTTGTGATCATTTAACAAGTTAGAAGAGAATATTTAACCTCATAAATGTCAAAAGACAATCCTTATTTAGTGAGCAACCTATGATTTTTTTTTATCACAACCTAAAAAGTTTCTATCTTAGCCAGAAATGATTTGTTGTTAAATAATACTCGTGGTAGTCAGGAGTGACTTGTTAAACAATACTTATGCTAGTTAAGAGTGACTTCTTGTAAAATAATATTCGTACAAAAAAAATACTCATGTTAATGTGATTATGAAAAAAAAAAATATTTGTTTGTATCTTCCAACAGTAGTATATATGGTAAAATTCAATTTATTGATTCAGAACTGGACATTTGTTCTATCAAACGAATTAGTATAAAAATATCTTGAGTAATTTTTTTCTTTCTTCTTCTTGATATATTGCATGTGATAGTTGTTACACTAACGGAGAAGTTTGTAGACTTAATTTGTGAAAATTTGTCAGTTTCACTTACCATTACAAACACAAATGCACTTTTTCATATGATACTTACTAAAATCTTTCAAAATTTTTAAATATAATTAAATTCTCCCTTTTTTTTCACAAAAAAATATGTTTATTAAGAATAATAAGCTGTCTGCTAGCTTACTTGATTAACTTATAAGGAGTCTCTAGCTTTTTATGAATAATTTCAGTCATGTTCTAATATGTAACTTATTTAATTTTCTTCTATTATAACCTCTTTTAATGTATTTTCTTATTATCCTTAGTTTTATTTTACATGTTATCACTTATTTCAAATTTATAGATACAACTAATTATTGCATTATTTTTAATATACTTTTGGGTTACTTTTAATTTTTTATGGAGTTTAAATTAAAAAAATCAACTTTATACATTAAAGTAACCAATGTTTCATTATGTTATATGAAAATTACACATATATAATGAAAATTGTAAAAAAACAAATTTAATATATCAGTAATTAAAATTGAGAAATAAAAAAAATAATTTATGAAAATTAAAAAAATTAAATTTGATTAATATCATTTCATTAGCTGATTTAAATAAAGTGACTTCTCCAAATAAATAAAAAACTTCACAAATTTTAAAAAATAAATAGAAATATTAAAAACTAATAAAAGTTTAATTTTTAAAAAAATATAAAATTATAGTTACACAATAATATATTTTATCTAAAACTTAAGTAATATGTCTTTTATGTCATTAATTATACATTTTTCAACTAATTTATCAGGTACTTTATGAAACACTTTTAATACAATGAGTTAGCGTAATTACCATCAGAACAAGTTAAAAACTTATCAGTTATAAACTAGTTTCTCAATTACTATCTAACTTATTAGATGGTTTTGCCAAATAGACCCAAGAAAAAAAAATGTAAAAGTTAATTATATTAAAAAATAATCAATTATATTATATTCTCTTAACTCTTTCTAATATAACGAAATAACTGTTCTATTTTTTCTTGTTTATAATACTTTTATACTCTTATGTTTCTCAGTGAATCTCCGTCTTTCCTAAATTGTCAGGATACAATCAAATAGTAAGATCTTCCGTGAGAGATGCACAAGTTGTATATACTTCTATATATTATGAGTTTTTTTTTTTAAATAAGTACTATTTAATAAAATAAATACTCTTTTTTTATGTATTTGTCTAATATACCTATTTTAAAATAAGTATTTATTTAAACTTCTTTTAATAAGAAAATCATATTTATATTAAATAAGTAATTTAAAAAAAAATATTTTAAATTAAAACAAAATAGTTGAATGTGAGACAGCATATGAATTGTGCAATAATAGACAACCTTTATGAATGCTTGTATTATTAAATGAGAAGTACAAGAAAGGGAGAAGCGACTCACATGTCCTTGATCCAAAGGTTGCAAGGAAATGACGAGGACACCCATGTTCCTTCAAGGACTGCTTACAGGAGTTGTTGCAGTTGTCCCTGTCATTTCATTATTGCCATATATTGGCCGCATTCATAAGGTCACTACACCATTTGGGTGTCTCCCATTAATTTCTATAAAGTCATACTCTCTTGCAACCCCGTAAAAGGTTTTCAAGTTGCAACATAATTTCTTGTACGATAAACAATATTGCTATATATGTAATACACATACCTGACAGGTTCCGAGAAAGAGAAGTGTGCAGCTGCAGAAGCAACAGTTGATTATTGGAGATGGAAAATTTGGTGGCTTTGGTGATGATTCTGCTGCTGGTGTCGTTCACATTAACAATGGGAGGTAATGATTTTGAAACAGAGGTCACATATGATGGAAGATCGCTTATCATTGATGGCCACAGGAAAATACTCTTCTCAGGTTCCATTCACTATCCTCGCAGCACTCCTCAGGTACTTCTACAATGCCTTTCATCCAATGAAATGAATGTTGTATTTCATTCAGTCTCACTCTCATGCAATTCATTCATCTTCTTCTACTATGTATATGAAGCCAAAATCTTAGACTTGTTACTGAAAAAATTCTGAGTTTCATGTATGGATAATTAACTCACTAACTTATGAGCTTAAGAGTGATAGTCATATATAGTAGTAAGATTTGAACTTTACTATAGAAACTTTAAGAGGGTGTTTGGATTCGTGTCTAAGAATCACATTTATCATCAAAATTGCTTCAAACGATCCAAAAAGTATGTTAGTTAAAATAGTTTGGTTAATGTGATGCTAAAACAAGTACATATATGATACAATGTCATGAAAAGCACATGGTGTTGGTTGAACATAAATAGGTTTTATTATTTTATATTGCTTTTCGTACAAGATACTCCTTTTACAGTGTATTGGTGTTGGGTACAATTCAGAATTCAGACTTTTGTTGGTTTTATGTGTCCAATACAGTTCAGGCTGTGAAGCGAAGTCTTCATATTTGGTCATGAATTAATGGAGGCTTGTTTTCTGATAAGACGGCCTTAAACACTGGCTTTAATCAATGCCACATTTTTGGAAACTTCTGTCTGGTATTTGTATAATAGTTGGCATGTGCTACGAACAAAGTCTAGTTGTATTATATTAGGCACATAATCGTGAATTAAGTTAAAGGTATTGGATTCAAGGGAAAAAAAGAGAATGAGAAAAAGTCATCAATAGTTAGTCCTTTTCTTTTAAATGTCTAAAACAATTAAATTAATAATGTAACTAGTATAAATCACATTTGACAAAAAAAAAAGGTAGTTTAAATAACTAAAATGAGACTATTCTCTTAAGACTTTATTTAAGAAAATCGAATCCAATAGCAATTAAATTAAACTAAGTGTGGACTATTTGTTAATTCATATTACAATGAAATATTTTTTTTTGATACAAAATAGTAAAACATTATTTTGGATACATATTTATAACATTTTATTCTTATTCCTTTTATATTTATCAACTTTGACCTTTATTCTAATTTTCTACTGTAAAGTTGCATCTTCTAACTTAAAATCTGGTCTCAATTCATCTAATATTGCTGTACTGGCTTACTTTAAGAATTATATATGCAGTGAGTGGTAAGTAAAAAGGATTTCAAAATTGGTGAACTTACAATTTGTTTTTGAATAAAGGTATTAGTAAATGATATTAGGAAACAATGTTGTTTGAATAGCTTTGATTTTGAAGCTAGAAAAAATGTATCTTTCGAATTGGTGTAGCAAACAGAACAGAAACTAGGTTGGAATGTTTTATTGTTGGAATTAATTAATAGATAAACATGGTAGCATGGATGAGTTGTTGTGCACTAGTAGCTAGAAAAGGATGGCAGAGAAAGACAAAGAAGAATTTTGACAGAACCTTTTTGCAGATGTGGCCAGCCTTGATAGCAAAAGCAAAAGAGGGGGGACTCGACGTGATTCAGACTTACGTGTTTTGGAATCTCCATGAGCCCCAAATCGGACAGGTTTTTCTCTCTCTCTCACATCTGTCCTTATATATATTCTCTGAATTTTGATGTCTTCGAGAATGACCATTCGCAAGCACTCACAAGTAGTACGTATAGTATGGTATTTGCGTAAGGTATTTACAGCGTATTAAATACGTTGGACAGTATGACTTCAGTGGGAGATATGACTTGGTGAGGTTCATAAAGGAAGTCCAAGTTCAAGGACTATATGTGTGCCTCAGAATTGGACCTTATATTGAAAGTGAATGGACTTATGGGTACTTTTTGTTCTATCTTTTCTCTTTACGTACTTAAGCAGTATTATAGTATTGTTAATTGTGATTTTCTTTTAGGGGATTCCCATTTTGGTTACATGATATTCCCGGCATTGTATACCGAACTAACAACGAACCATTCAAGGTAAGTATAAAATTAATATTTCTAAATATTTTACTAATCCTCTCATTTTATTTTTATAATAAGACAAAATGTATTTTGGTAGACTGCATTGGCGGAATCTATTAAAATAAATTTATTTTTTACTGTTAAATAATCTTTTCTCACCCTTTTTTGAATTTATACATTTTCAATGTCCAGATGTACATGCAAAATTTCACGACAAAAATAGTAAGCATGATGCAATCAGAGGGTTTATATGCTTCCCAAGGAGGCCCAATTATACTGTCGCAGGTATGATTCCTCTAAATGCACTTATTCAACCAATAATTTAGTGTAGTAATACCTGATTTTGTTTTCTTTCATTATATGGTAAAAATGGAAAAACAGATTGAGAATGAATATCAAAACGTGGAAAAAGCATTTGGAGAAGATGGATCACAATATGTTGAGTGGGCTGCAAAAATGGCAGTAGGCCTCGAGACTGGCGTGCCCTGGGTTATGTGCAAGCAAACTGATGCTCCTGATCCAGTGGTTAGTCTCATTCAGCCCATATTTTCAATGTCACAAATTTTCCACCTTTTTTTTTTAAATTAAGAGAATTATTAAAATTACTTTTAGACAATATTATTCTATTTTAATGTATTTTCAATTAGAAATTCCTTTTTTATTTAACAAAAACTAATGAATCTTCAACTTCTTAGTCTAATATTTTCATTAACTATTTATTAAACTCTCAATTATGGCTTAGAAGATTTTTTACTAAAAGCTGTATTTAGTCTCATAAGAATGTATAAGTCAGCTTCAATTTAGTTTCTGAATTTAAATGAATTAAGAAAAGTCTTCAAAAGTAACTTTGTCTTTTATATTCATCTTTTCATTTTGTATAGGTTTATTTTATCATTAAAATACAATCTAATCTTTATATATTACCGTGAATAGGTAATTTAGTTATATATACAATAAATAAATTTTATTTTAATAATAATATCTGTAGACTTATTTGAATTGAAATTTGAAAGATGAAAATCATTTTTAAGATCTTTTATTAACATGTAAGGATAAAATTAGAATGTGGAACACTTTTACTAAAGATTTTTCAATAATTTGTTGGGAGCTTCATTTTATTTTGGTTTATTTATTAGTTCTGCATTTTTGTGCAGATTAACACATGCAACGGGATGAAATGTGGGGAAACTTTTACTGGACCAAACTCCCCCAACAAACCTGCATTGTGGACAGAGAATTGGACTTCTTTGTATGCTTAGTTGATTCTATACATGAATTATTCCGAGTTAAATAACAAAAATCTCATTGCTGACATCATATCTTAGTCCTTACATTGATTATTAGTTTTATTTATCTTAAATTCATCAGCTCAATTAATATCGTTTTTGTCTTCATTTTGTCTTGGTTCTTCTCTTTTGAAGCTATCAAGTTTATGGTGGTGAGGCATACATAAGATATGCGGAAGACATTGCATTCCATGTCACACTTTTTATTGCAAGAAAAAATGGAAGCTATGTCAATTATTATATGGTATCCATATTAACATATTCAACTCATGATTTTATTGGATCCCTCTCCTCTATTTTCTGTGCTTGAAAGCCAGCTCCAATTAAGATAAAGCTAAAATTTTCGCCCAGTTTATTAATCTTCTAATATAACTTCCAAGTTACCATGTTTTTGTAGTACCATGGTGGAACTAACTTTGGGAGAACAACCTCTGCTTATGTTATATCATCCTATTACGATCAAGCTCCACTTGATGAATATGGTAACTATAGAACATTAATAATTCCCCAACCTTGATGAATATGTACTTCTAATTATATATATATATTCAATCTTTGCAATAGGTTTGTTAAGACAACCCAAGTGGGGACATCTTAGGGAGTTGCATGCAGCAATCAAGTCTTGTTCTACCACTTTATTGGAAGGAAAGCAGAGCAATTTCTCTTTAGGTCAACAGCAGGAGGTCAGTTTATTCATTCCCTCTCTACAACGTATTAGGTTTGTTTCCACTACTTGGATTCCAACCCTGCGTTGGTATTTGTTTTCAATTCAATCAGGGTTATGTTTTTGAAGAAGGAGAAGGAAAGTGTGTTGCTTTCATTGTAAACAATGATTATGTGAATATGTACACTGTCCAATTTCGCAACACATCGTACAAATTGCCTCCAAAGTCAATTAGTATATTACCAGATTGTCAAAATGTAACTTTCAATACTGCAACTGTAAGTTCACACTTTGCCAGATTTAATTAAAATGTGTATGCTTGATGATTGTATATGTTATACATAATAGCATATACAAAATCTAGTGATTGATTTGTCTGTTTTGTTTTACTGTTTTATTTATATCATGTGTAGGTAAATACAAAGAGCAACAGAAGAATCATAAGTCCAATTCAAACTTTCAGCTCAGCGGATAAATGGGAGCAATTTCAGGATGTCATCCCTAACTTTGACCAGACTTCGTTAATATCAAACACATTACTTGAGCAAATGAATGTAACCAAAGACAACTCAGATTATCTTTGGTATACTCTAAGGTTAGCTATGGATCCCCTTGTTTGGTTTCTCACGAAAGGGTTGAAATATATTTGTTGCACATTCCTTATTATATATTGAAACACATAACTGATGATCTAGTTCGTAAACTCGGTATAGTTGGTCTGAACTAATGATGAAACTAATTGATTTTGTGAACAGGTTTGAAAATAATTTATCTTGTAGTGAACCAACACTCAATGTTCAGTCTGCAGCTCATGTTACTCATGCTTTTGCGGACAACACTTACCTAGGTAAGTATTATACACACACACACATATATATATATATCAAAAGGTATTATTCGAAGTTCAACCCTCTAATGTTTTTTTTCTAAGATCAGAAAAAAAAGAAGAGATTTTAAGGGAAAAATTTGAAGAGTGAAGAGATGGGTTGTTTAATGATAAAATCTATTTGTTTATTTGCTTACTAACATGAACAATGAAAAGAGAAGTTAACAAAAACAAGTGATCTCCAAATATACAGATGAATTGAAATCCAAGAGATTTGTAGTAATGAAGAGAATGATCTCATATGTTGATTACCTCTGCTAGGAGGAGCACATGGAAGTCACGATGTCAAGTCATTCACCACACAGGTCCCCCTAACACTAAATAAAGGGAGAAACAATATATCTATACTAAGCGCTATGGTTGGATTCCCGGTAATGTTTCTATGTCTATGTATTACAGAAAGGGATTATTTTACTCATTATTTTTTTTCATCTTTCCTTACTTTTAAAACCTTAATTATTTTTATTAGCAAGGAAAAATTTATTTTCTTTTCTAATAATTGTATGACACTGGTTAATCAAAAGGATTCAGGAGCATTTCTTGAACGAAGATTTGCTGGCTTAAGAACAGTGGAAATTCAGTGCAGTGAGGGGTCCTTCGATTTGACCAATTCTACATGGGGATATCAGGTTTTATCTTAATTTTTCCACTTGAGTTTTCATACTATGTGATTTTATCTTGGAGCAATAGACCTTTTTGTTCTAAAGAATATGAAGACATGTAAATGTGTTAAGTTACATGCATTTAGTTATGGAAATTATGTTACAGGTTGGATTACTGGGAGAGAAATTGCAAATATATGAACAAAGTAGCAGTGCTGTCCAATGGATTCCATTCGCGAATACTTCCAATCAAACACTCATTTGGTATAAGGTAAATACTGCAAATAAGCTTATGTAATCCATGTGAGTAATGACATCATTTTCTTTACCTGGAATATTATGACAGTAACATCTAAGGGGGGCAAAATGAGCTTTATTGATTAAGGAAAGAAACATAAGTGAGAACTAAAACAAAGTGAACTTTTTATAAATAAAAATTAGTTTATACACTTCAGATTTTATAGAAGTTAGACAACAGATTTTACAAAAAAAGAAAGTATATAAATTAATTTTAGTTTATAAACTTCATTTAGTTTTTTCTTATAAATATACTTATAGTTTTATGACTAAAAACTAGTTTGAATAGTTTTTTTCAGAAGTATTTTAAAAAATAAACTTCTATATTTAGTTTATTGTGTAAACTTTTTTATCAATAAAAAGGAATATATCCACAGAAGTTGTACATAAAAAGGGAATCTGATGGGGAGAATGTTGATAATAATGATGATATTGTAGACATCATTTGATAGACCGAAGGGTGATGAAGGTGTTGCATTGAATCTTGAATCAATGGGAAAAGGGGAAGTTTGGGTGAATGGGCAGAGCATTGGTCGATATTGGATCTCCTTCCATCATTCTAAAGGCCAGCCTTCACAAATACTGTAAGTTAATTATTTTTTTATTGAATATCGTTATTTCTCTATTCAACTCTTTTTTTTTTTTTTAAAAAATTTCATTCTTTGATGTAAATAAGGTTTTCTATAACCATTTTATTGCTACTAAATATTTGCTAGTTTTAAGAATAATGCTTACCTTTTCCTGCGTCAAAACGTTTATAATGTAAGCCTGAGTAGTGCTTTACATGTTCTCATTTCAATTCTTATATTAGATATAAGTAGTACATTTTTTCATCTTGGTAATACCAAAATACAGTGCAACAAGCGAAATAGAAAGTGAAAACCAAACAATCTAACTATTGTAAAGGATAAGTAAACTTGACCATAATCTTGGCTTATTATGATAAAACTTATAAATATTTGTTTAAAAATGTTATTTAATAAATATATTAATTATTTTTAAGCTATTGTGATTACTTTTATCAATATAACGTTCTAATCAATAGATAACCAAACAACTTTTATTTTCAATGATATACTAAATAAATTTCAAAATACTTTTTATCCTTATAATTTATATTAGATTATATTTTTTTAGTAACCATGGTATCAACATAATCAACATAATAATATCAATTGGCACAAGCAGCTTGTGTCTTAGTTAAGTGGTATTATGCAGGAATTAATGTAACTTGCAATGCTGTAAGTTGAATCGAAAAATAATATTTTAGTTTATATTTTTATTATTATTTAACATTGTAAAATATTACAACAAAATTTTAATTCATTTATTCTACGAAATATTTTAGTTTGTTATTAGTTTTATTAAAATCTTCTGTAGTTTTTTATTTATTTTAAAACAATCAAATAATATTATTTATTGGTATTATTGCTTGGCAACAGGTACCACGTGCCTGGATCGTTTCTCAAAGATACTGAAAATGTTTTGGTTTTGTTTGAAGAAGAAGGTGGGAATCCTCTTCATATATCCCTCAACACGGTTTCCACTACAAATATAGATGACTAAATTATTTCTCAGAGAGCTAATTAATAATTATACAAGGAAAAAGAGCGAAACACACTTGAGGTAGTATACAAAAAATTTTCTTGTACCCTTCATAGATTCACAGGGTCAATTCATACAAGATGTATGTTCTTCAAAGTGTATAATCACATATTATTAACATATCAAGTCATAACAATTAATGATAAGTTGCTTGACAATTGTCTTTTTTAAAAACAAATTGTTTAATTTGTAGTATCATTGCTTGAGCAATTAATAATTCTGTTATTTAAAATTTATATTCAATAATAATTCATATAGTTTAAGAAAAGTTGAATTGTTAAATATTATTTAAATATTTAAATTTGACTATTTTAATTTAAAAAATTTATATTATAAAATAAATATTTTTTAAATAAAAATCTATTTTAAAAAGAAACTCAATCATTTTATCCAAAAAAAATTGAAATGTAAGATATTTTAATTACTCTATTCAAACAAAATATTTTTAAAAAAATCAATTGCAAATAATTCAAATATCGTGCATTTTAATTTTTTGGAATTAGTCTAAATACAATATTAGAGAAAATATTTAAAATATTTAATTATTTAAAGAGATAAAAATTTAGTTAAAGTGAAAAGTAAATTCTTGAAATCTATTTCTAAAATTTTGTAACCAATGTAAGTAAACCAAATCCTATATTCAGAACGCCTACAATGCTATATTTATTAGCCAAATCTATTGAATTATTTTAATTTAGGAATACATTTTTCTCTTCCTTTTTATACGACAAAAGGATATAAAAGTAGGAAAATTTAACAAAATTGTAACATGAAACTATGATGTAAATTAAATAAATGATTTTTGTTTTGTTGGTATAAGAATACGTGAAATTGTGATTAAAAAGAAAGATAAAGATAGAGCGAAGAAAAGTATGTCATTTAATTGATTTTTTATTTTTATTTTTAATGTTTTAATAAAATGATCATAATTCTTTTTTCTTTAATTTTTTTAAGATTATTTTCATTTGAAATTGCATGTATGTATATTGGCTTTTCTTTACGCAGATATAGTGTATATGAAATAATTTGTGGCATTAAAATGTATATATCTTCTACTTACTAAAATTTACACGGGATGGTTTTAGTATAATATGCTACTTGTCTTGGTTCTTAATTAACAACATGTTTTTTTACAAGGCATCTCGATTTTCTTAAGTGAGAATAATGAATTATTAGTGAAATATTTAAATTAGATGTAATATATTGATATTTTTTTGATAATGAGTTATTACTCGACAACTTCCTTCTATATTTTTATTTACCAATTGAGATATTATTATTTCTTTTATAAATGAGTTGTGTCGCTGTAACAAGGTTGGTGAAATATATACTTTTATTAAAATTATATAATTTCGTGTATTTAAATGTTGATTATTTAACATAATTATTTACTATTATCAAGTAAGAAAACATGGTCTTACTGTATATATTTATGTGAAAAAGAGGAACTATATATCATACATGGATGGTTATGACTAATTACAATTTGCTCACTTTAAAATTCTATTATTTTAGGTTTGATCATTTATAACAAAAGTAAATACTATAATAAAAATGAAAAAACTGTAAATGAAATAGAAATTTATACATACACACAAACACATCAGTCAAGTTAACCAGTCAAGTTAACGTAAGTGTGGCAAGTGCAGAGCAACAGGGAGACCACGTGTTCAAGAGTGTCCATGCAAGTCGACACGTTACTACATTGTAGTCACAGAACAACATTCTTGTCCCTTACCTCTAATCTCCATCGCCAATAAACCCGGAACTCCACCTTTCATGTCATCGTTTTTGCTATACCCTTTTGGTTCAGCTAGCAGCTACACGTATCAGAACACTAAATCATTTCTACGTGGTTTCTGGGTTACAACAACCACTGACTCTTACCAACCTTAAGTGAAGCAAATGCCATGTCAGGTGTTTCATTAGCTGTGTCTAGTCCTGAGGAACAGGGAAGCATGAGCTTTATGGGTTCATTGCGTGTGATAGAGCTTCAGCTAGTTGCATTCGTGTTGGTTTTCTCAGCCAGTGGTCTTGTCCCTCTTCTTGACCTAGCCTATTCGGGCCTCATCTCCATCTACCTAATGCTACTCGCTCGTTTCGCATTTCCCTCACTCAGATGTGGGCCAGGGCCCATATTCCATGGAAGTGGGCTTTTCAGAGTGTACGTGGTTTTGGGCACCGTGGTGGGCCTGTTCCTGCCCCTGGCCTATGTGCTTGGTGGGTTTGCGAGAGGAGACAAGCATGCGGTGCAGGCCTCGAGCCCACACTTGTTCTTGCTCTCGTTTCAGATACTAAGTGAGAACGTTATAAGTAGCTTTTCCCTGTTCTCACCACCGGTTAGGGCCATGGTGCCCTTGATGTACACTGTGCGGAGGATCTTTGTGGATATTGATTGGGTATCTGATGTGTGGCTCAATCAGACTCTGCTCACAAATGCGCACCTTAAGGTTTTTATTTATTTCAATTCTTTTCTGTTAATTAAGTTATGAAATAGGTGTGGTTCCACACATTATTTGATGAATTTTGAAGTTGAATTGTGAGTAAAAGTTTGACTTAAACAGGACAAGGCGTGGTTTTGGTTTGGGAGGATTCTGGCTGTGGCTAATCTGGTTTATTTCTCCATCAATCTGTTTGTGTTCTTGATACCAAGGTTCTTACCAAGGGCTTTTATGAAATACTTCCGAGAAAGGGGAGAGGTTTATGCCAAGGTAATGGAAGACCAACAATATATCATCAACAATAAATCTCATCCACTGGATAAGAAGTCACATTAACAACTTTTCTCAATCTCTCTTCCTGTTTTAAACAGGTTAGTGCATTTTTTCTATCACTAAATTAATTCTATAGTAGTTATGACTTTGATCACATTGATTTTTTATGTTACGCAGGTGAATCTAGTTCCCATACGAAATCATTTTGAAGAAACGTTTTGATTAAGTTGTTTGATAGATTTGTGTTCTTGGGTGGAGTTTTTGCTTCTTTCTAAGAGAAGTCTTGGGGAAGTATGAAGTTATTAATATTTGTCAATGTTTCTCCGCAAGGCATTTTACTATGCCTTCTGTTAACATGATAGGTATTGTACTAACTGTTCATTCAAGTTCTTCATATCTCATCATAGGTATTACACAAGACGACATGTCTATCTCCAACCTAAGACATAAAACATTGAGACATGCCCATGGCCTTATATAAGGGAAATCATCTTCCTACTAAAAAGAGAAAATTAAATATGATACAGTGACTCGTATTGATGTAACTGTATTAATTATGTATTAATTAAGTGTTCTTGGTATCACCCAAATACTTTCAAATTGAATTAGTTAAAATGAACATTTTTAAACAACCACAAATAATCAATTACACAAGCATTCTTCTGATGAGTATATCCTATTAACAAACTTGTTATACATTTCTGCATATGTTATTATTAATAACAGTTTTCTCTGCAGACAATTTTAGCATTACAATTTGAAAACTCTTACTAAAACCTTTCATAATCTTCGTATTTTATTAAGCACTTAGTATCCCGCCTGATCTTTTAACTAATTTATTGAATATGTTTTATTCTTTTTTATTTGTATATGTATAAGATATATAAATATTCTCCAACATAACAATCTCATTATTGGAGGAATTTATGGTATCATATTTGTGATCAATTTATGATATATATATATATATAGAAGAAAAATGATTGAAGGGCCAGCACTTTAGTCACCTTTTGAGTTGTGGCTAGCTTTTCGGTTCTTATTTGATCACAACTTTATGAAGTAGAACGTGATTAACTCCAATACTGAAAAAATATCTCATTTTTTTATTTCTCAAAAGATAAGATTAAAATATATAATAAAATATATACTTTATTTTTCAAAATATTAAAAAATATATATAATAAATATATTTCTTTATTTCTCAAAAAATAAAATTAAAATATATAATAAAATATATATTTTATTTTTCAAAAGATTAAAATATATAATAAATATATAGAGCAGTATTTTTTTTAACTTTTATAAATCTCTTATAAATCTGATTATCTTTATAAATTTTCTCATCAAGATTCTTATAAATCTGTTCAAATAAAAAAATTTCTAATATAAACCTGTTCAAATCAAAATTTTTCTAATAACTGTCGAAGATTCTTATAAATCTGTTCAAGATTCTTGTAAATCTTTTAATCTGTTTAAAATTTGCTATTAATATCTATCCAATATAATTATAATTATATATATATATATATATATATATATATATATATATATATATAAAATAAAATATATACATGGTAAGCTGAGTTGCAAATCAATAAATGGTGAGCTAAGTCGACCTATTGATGGTGACGTTCTTTCCAAGAAGTTACTGCCGTCCGAGACCAGGATACCCTCATAATCTGTTCGGAAAATGTGTCCTCTGATGTTCCGGTTCAATCTGTTGTTTCTGACCCATTGAAGGAAAATCAAACTGCAACAAAACTACAAAACAAGGGGTAGGAAGTGGATAAGAAAAGCACTGCACTGCAGGTACTGGATGACAAGTGGAGAAGCTCAGATTGATGACTGAATAATTGTAGACAACATGAATGATGATTGGAATTTTGCACTCTCCAAATAAATCTTTCGGATATTATATTAGTCGTATACGACCAAACCAAACCTAGGTTTGGTGTTCTATAGCTGTTATAGCTGTTATTGGTCACTTTGCAGATTTTTCTTGTAATTTTGCTGGTTGCAAGAACTTATTGTTCTGGTATTTCTGTGCATTAAACTGCACCAATAGTGTATTTTTAGTATAAAAAAAATAATGGTAAGAGAAAATTTAAGAAAATACATCTCATTTCTTAATTTTTTAGAAGATTAAAATATATAGAGCAGTATTTTCTTAAATTTTTTCTACAAACTTATTCAAATCCGTTCAAGATCCGCTAATATAATCAACAGTTATCCAATATAACTAATTATATCTTATAAAATATTACTAAATAAAAACACATATATATATATAATAAATATATACAATAATCATAATACCCCTCTCAAGTTGGAGCTTGAAGATCTTGAATGTCTAACTTGCGAAGTAAAAAAAAATACTGTTGTCTTCTCAAAAAAATACTGTTGTTTTCTCGTTGCCTTGTAGCGACAATATTGTTCTCATCCGTCGTCTTCTCAGTTGAATGATGATTTTGATTTTTTAACAATTTCATTAACACCTGGAGTTGATCATGGATAGTCTAATAGATTTCACATCATTCCCATCTGATGTACTTCCTATGGTTGAGCTTCTAGGTATGGCTTGGGCTGTATTGACCCATACAACACCACGGCCTCGATTTGTCCCTTTTTCTGTTCGCAAGGATTATGATCCCTTATCACGACCTCCATTCTTTTCGTTAGTGCGCGGTTTATCACCCTACCACTCGGGGTATCCAATGAGTACAAAGCAAGAATTTGCGTTATGTCCACTAAGTTTACAATGGAAGCAAATCATTGTTTTTTCTTTCCTATGCTCCAGCGAGGATCGCGATCCCCTACCACGCACTCCATTCTTTCTATCAATGCATGGTCTATCACCCCACCATTCGGGGTATCCAATGAGTGCAAAGCAAGAATTTGCGTCATGCTCACTACGTTTGCAATGGGAGCAAATCATTGTTTTGTCTTTTCCATCCACTCTGCCACGAACAATGAAAGCTATTACCTCTCCTCTGTCTTCTTTCCCACGTGCCATGGTCTGTACTCGTTCTTCTTGAATTAAAATTGAGTAAACTTTATTCAGATTCGGCAATGGATCGTGTGCCAAAATATTAGAACGAACAGTGTCATATATTGTGTCATCTAATCCCATAAGAAAGGTATGTACCCTTTCATCTTCTCGTTTCTTGTCAAGAATCGACCCAAGATCACATATGCATCCTTCACATTTACAAGTTGGCGGGTGATCATAATTTACCAATTCATCCCACAACTGTTTAAGCTTTTCGTAGTGATTGACAATGCTCATTCATTTTTGTCTACACTCAGCAAGATTTAATTTTATTTGCTGAATTCTTGATCCATTGACCAATGAAAACCGGTCACGAAATATCATTTCATAAGTCACTGTGCGATCTCGACATGTGAGATCTTGAGCGGAGAGATGATTCAATGGTGTTTCAAATCCAGGACACCAATAAGGAATTAATGGTCCACCAATATTTAAGAAGATTCGTTGAGTCATCCATCGACTTCTTGAACGACCCATCAATAAAGCCAAATTTCTTTCTCACCCTCAAAGTCGTTCTTACTGAACGAGTCCAGTCATCATAATTTTCGCCCTTTAATTGTTCCTGCGTAATCAAGAGACTAAGATTGTCAAAAGTGGTTATGTCGTAAGGTGAGATAGTTATCCGTTGACGGTTGCCATCATTGAATTCTTCAACCATGATTCAATATATTGGGTGTATACGAGTATAGTTCTGATACCATGACAAAATATATAAAGCAGTGTTTCTCTAAACTTTCTCTTACATATATGTTCAAATCCGTTGAAGATGCACTAATACAAATCATATCTCATGAAATATTATTAAATATATATATATATATATATATATATAAAATAAAGATATACAATAATCACAATAAATATACTGAGGTATAAGAGTTAGATAACACATATTAATTAAAAAATTGATACTAAGTGTTTGAGTAAGAGTGTCTTGTAATTAAATAACTATTTTAGCTTTGGACTTGAATTTATTTGAATCTAATTCGTTATATCTATAGTTAAGGTTTCAAATATAACTTCCAGTCTTAAATTACTTACATGTCGTGTTATTCATAATTTTATTAAAAAAAATTAAAAATTAGGTAGTCTTTCTAAAATTATATGTTGAGTTTCATGTAATCACCGTACTTATCAAAACACATTAATACATTTATTTGATTTTAAATATATTTTTTTATTATCAACTGTAATTTATTTAAAATCACAAACTTAAGTGTTGTTGTGAGCCCAAAGAGTTGAGGTTTAGCCTATCTGTTTACAATGATGGCCCACCATACCTACCCAATTTAGAGGACAAATCCTTCTCTACCCCCTTGTAATTGTTCATCCTTTCTTTCACTTATTTTGTAGACAATCTTCAATCATGGATCTTGAACATTGCACTCTTACAATCCACAAAAGTAAACAAAAAAACTAAAAGTGTTAATTCTAGCTCCCAGTGTTTTGTTTTAGATTTTTAAAATAAAAAATACATTATTTTTGGTAAGTTGAAATTGACTTACACAAACTAATTTTTAAAATTATATTTCAATTTATGCATAAACTAGTTTTAGTTCGTAAAGAATTTATTGTTTTCTTTTTCATTCTTTTGAAAATGCTCATAGAAAAATTAACCAAAACTATCCGTAGTGATAAATTCACACTACTTTTAGGTTATTTATTTGCATGCAGAGTGTACATTTTTCCTAAGAAATCTGTGGATTAAGAGTTGTAAAAATGACAGAGTTGTTTTAAATTATGTTATTATAAGTTTTAGTCCTGGTGAAGGATGCGGAGGAAAATTTGTATAGTAATTAAACTTAAATGTTATACTTTCATAATAAAAAAAAATAAAAAAATATCTCAAACTCATTTCACATCTAATCAATGGAATCCTACTGTAGATATCTAATCATAAGTATTTTATAAATTTAATCATTTAAATATAAAGTTTCAAGCTATGACAGTCTGTTTGAAGATTTTCAAATGACATAATAGATTCCTATATAAATACAACCTAAAAAACTACCTACTGTAAACATGTTTTGACAACCTTAAGAAGTTCTTCTAAAAATAAATGTAAAAAAAGGAGAAATAATCAAAAATAAGTTTAACCTAGGTATAAGTTTAAAATGTAAAAAAAAAAAAAAAACCT
>Ga0209489_105012_pt1 | contig 23631 bp, 17 predicted proteins | sample SiratrowhiteBW_FD_187527 | JGI IMG/M metagenome (GOLD analysis project Ga0209489, IMG submission 187527) | Root nodule microbial communities of legume samples collected from California, USA - Siratro white BW (SPAdes) (version 2) | ecosystem: Host-associated > Plants > Roots > Nodule | place...
TGCTCAAGTGTGGGATACTTAACACAAGGCAAAGAGGTCTCTATTTATAACCTCCAAAGGCTCCTCCACCTTGTATTTTAAGCAATGTGGGACTAATTTGGTGAATATTGGTGGCTGGAATACTACATATTATTTGCTTGGATAAGGGGATGACGAAGGAACACAGGATGGAAAATGGTAAGAAAACAATTCCACGTATTTGAGAGTTTACATATTTGTTGATGTAACGAGAATGTGAGTGTGGAACCATCCAAGAATTTGGAGTTTCTTTTCTTTCTAAAATCCGTAATATCATTGCTAAATAAAAGTGATAAGGATTTTGCTTCCATCAATAACATCGCATGTTCATGTCTTTTACCAAAATATAAATGTTGCGCGACTTAAGGAACTTATTTCTAATTAATACAATTAAGGCAATAAAATATAAATTTAATTTAATTTTACTACGTTAAGGTTTACATTTATTTAAATATATACTATTACTTCATCATATCTTTATCTGATATGATGTTCAATACACTCCTTCGTATTAAGAAGATTAAGTAGAAGAATAAAGATAAGTCTGATAACGAATAATAATTAAATTAATAGTTCTCATCTTAATTAGAATAATACGAAATATTAAATTAATCTTAATTAGAATAAACTCTTAATAGTTGTCATCTCACATTAATCTACTGAAATTTAAACTTAATAAATCAACCTCTCAAAAAATCGAACAAGTAAGATTTGCAATCAATCTGAATTATCCAGTAAATTCTGGATAAACCTTTTAATTTGATAAATAAACTTAACTTCAATTAAATGTCTTACGGAATTGAAAAGAATTACAATTAAAAACTTGATAACAAAAATAATATAATTTATGCAAATTGTTAAAACGACTCTATTATTTTCTCAATTGAAAAGTAAGATACATAAAGGGGATATTCAAAATCCTAAATACAAAAGGGTAAACTAGTAAATTCGGATTAACATATAACAATCTCCACCTTGAGCCGAATTGCACAACTAGAAAATAAACATAAAATTAACTAAAACAAACTAACAAAAGACTGAAATTGTCTTTGAGCAAAACTTGAACTTTGCAATGGGAAGAGGCTTTGTGAGCATATCAGCTGGATTCTCTTCGGTGCTAATCTTCTTCACAAGCACATTACCTTCAGAAATCACATCACGCACAAAGTGATACCGTATATCAATGTGCTTAGTCCTCTCATGGAACATCCAGTCATTTGTCAAATGAACGACACTTTGGTTGTCACAAAATACCATGATAGGATCACCAAGAGAATCAATCTCACAAAGAAATGCCTTGAGCCAAATAGTCTCCTTAATAGCCTCCGTGATTGCCATGTACTCTGCTTCCGTCCTAGAGAGTGCAACAGTGGATTGAAGTGTTGACTTCCAACTAATTGCACACCCTCTAAGAGTAAAAACATAACCTGTCAAAGACTTCCTCTTATCTAAATCACCACTAAAATCTGAATCCACATAACCCGTTAGTATCCCATTTCCTCCAAACTCCAAATGAGCATTAATGGTACCTTTCAAGTAGCGAAAGATCCATTTTACAGCTTCCCAATGTCCTTTTCCAGGACAAGCAAGGTACCTACTCACCACACTAACGGCTTGAGCTATGTCGGGTCTAGTACACACCATTAAGTACATAAGACTCCCAACTGCACTTGAGTATGGAACATTTTCCATATACTTCTTCTCATGTTCGGACTTAGGACTCATAGCAGCTGAAAGCTTGAAATGTGTTGCAAGAGGGGTGGAAACAATCTTGGCTTTCTCCATGCCAAAACGACGGATTACCTTTCCTGCAAACTCCTTTTGTGAGAGAAAGAGTTTTCGATTGGGCCGGTCCCTTGATATTTCCATGCCAAGGATTCTTTTGGCAGCCCCTAAATCTTTCATCTCAAATGCCGAACCAAGTTGCTCTTTCAATCTTACAATTTCTTCCATATTGGAAGCAGCAATCAACATATCATCAACATAGAGCAACAAGTAGATAAATTCTCCGCTACTCAACTTCTTGAAGTAGACACAACTGTCATAATTAGAGCGGGAGAAATTTATACTAACCATGAATGAGTCAAATTTCTTGTACCATTGCCGAGGTGATTGCTTGAGGCCATAGAGTGACTTCTTCAACAAACATACATGATTCTCCTTTCCCACAACTTCAAAATCCTCTGGTTGCTTCATGTAAATTTGCTCTTCTAAATCACCATGTAAGAAAGCAGTTTTCACATCTAACTGCTCTAACTCCAAATCCTTGATTGCCACCAAAGAGAGCAAAACTCGAATAGAGGTATGCTTGACAACAGAAGAAAATACTTCATTAAAGTCCACACCTTGGACTTGACTATAACCCTTCGCCACAAGTCTTGCCTTATACCGAAGACTTTCTAGTCTTGAACCATCTACCTTCTTCTTGAAAACCCACTTACAACCCACAATCTTCTTACCACTAGGTGGCTTCACAAGAGTCCAAGTGTGATTTCTTTCCAACGATTGAAGCTCTTCATTCATAGCGGAAACTCAATTTGTTACATTTTTGGAAGAAATAGCTTCTTTGTAAGATGATGGTTCACCATACTCCACCTCTTCGGCAGCTGCAAAACAATAAGCAAAATCAACATATCTCACCAGTTTTCTAATTTCTCTTCTTTCACGTTGTCTTGCCAACAAATATGGTTGCTCTTCAACTTCTTGTTCTTCCGGATGAGCATCTTCATGTGGTATAGCCTCTTCTTTCTCACTTTGTTGGACTGGCACTTCAAACTCCACCTTCTTGTCAATCTTCTCATTCTCCATAATGGTCGGCTTAAGCACAACATCCTTGGATTTCAACATAGCCGACTCATCAAAAGTGACATCTCTTAAAATGAGAAATTTAGAAAATGCGGGACACCACACCTTGTACCCTTCACATTCATGGGATACCCAACAAAAACACCCTTCTTTGCTCTTGCGTCCAACTTCCCTTCATTTACATGAACATAAGCAGGACAACCAAACACCCTCAAGTTTGAATAATCAGCCGGCTTACCCGACCATACTTCTTCTGGTGTTTTGCACTCTATGGAAGTGTTGGGAGATCGATTCACCAAATAGCACCCCGTGCTAATCGCTTCTGCCCAAAACTCCTTGCCAAGACCGGCATTGGAAAGCATGCAACGAGCCCTTTCAAGCAATGTACGGTTCATTCTTTCCGCAACTCCATTTTGTTGTGGAGTATTAACCACTGTTTTGTGCCTAGCAATTCCTTCGACTTTGCAAAACTCATCAAATTGGTGGTTACAAAATTCTAAACCATTATTAGTCCTCAACCTTTTGATCTTCTTTCCAGTCTGATTTTCCAAGAGTGTCTTCCATTCCTTGAACACTTTAAAGGCCTCATTTTTCTCCTTCAAGAAATAAGCCCAAACCTTTCTTGAAAAATCATCAACGAAAGTAAGCATATAGCGAGAACCATTGCCTTTTGATGGCACACGAGAAGGTCCCCAAAGATCCGAATGGATGTAATCCAGCGTTTCCTTGGTCTGGTGAATAGTCGTTGAGAAGCTCAATCTCTTTTGCTTGCCAAATACACAATGCTCACAAAACTCTAAGCTACTTGTGCATTGACTACACAACAAGCCTCTTTTACTCAAAATGGTCATTCCCCGCTCACTCATATGTCCCAACCTCATATGCCACAACTTCGTAACATCAACATTGGAGGAGTGTGGCTGCGGAGGCGTGCGTGCGGACCGGGCAGTGGAGATGGCGGCTGGGCAGCGGCGACGGCGGCTGGGCAGCGGCGACGGCGGCTGGGCAGCGGCGACGGCGGCTGGGCAGCGGCGACTGTGGCTGGGCAGCGGTGATGACGGCTGGGCAGCGGCGGCAACGGCAACGGCTGGGCAACGGAGGCGGCAACGACTGGGCAGCAGAGACGGCGGTGCAGACTGGGCAGCGGTGACAGCTGTGAAGATAAAGGGTTTTGACCTAAACCTAGAGCTCTGATACCAGTTTGTTAAAACGACTCTATTATTTTCTCAATTGAAAAGTGAGATACATAAAAGAAATATTCAAAATCCTAAATACAAAAGGATAAACTAGTAAATTCGGATCAACATATAATACAAATTATATAAGTTCATCGAACATGATCATCTAATTACAGTTACAAACTGTTGTACATAAAAAATTTATTATTTTTTTTAATAACTAACTTAAAAGTCATAAAAGGCTAATGATATGTAAAGGTTGTCGGATAAAAAGGAAAATAAATTGACACACAGTATGATTCCAACATCCATCCAACAACCCTATGACAAGTGATTAAAAAGGAACAAGAAAAACCTAGAAAATTATACTAAGCAAAGGCAAGTGTAACAGTATTATTGGAATGTCTGATTAAAAACAGTAAAGCATGTAGCAGCACTCAAAAATAGAATACACATACATAGCTTATCGCCTTCACTTTAGTACACCTTCATTCCCTCTCCTTTTCCCACTTTTATTAAACACATTATGATCTATTTAGACAGGAAGCATAAATAAAACACTGACTCACTCTTCCTTATTTTGAAATCTTCACTAAAAATTCAAAATTGAAATTCCTGAATATAAGTTCTGAGACCATAATTTAGACAATTACAGGCGAATATTTTATATCTAGAATTATATGAAATCAAAAGTCCTCCATTTTACTATAGATGGGAATGGTGAACATAAGCACCCGGCATAATTACTTAACCTTAAGCAGTACATGGACCCAGTGAATCTTCTCTTTGCTAGAAGATATGAAGAAAGAAACAAGAAATACAACTAGCCTGTTGTCTGATTTAGGTAATTGCCAACTATAACAGAAATACGTATAGAAACACGTATGCAGCCTAATATCTGTTCCCATTATCCAATGACGATTATTGGCTAATAAATACAAAGCCCCCAAGTACTTACAAAGAAGTAAAAGGGTACATGATTAAACAGAAAGGAGAAAGTACACTACAAAGAACCCCGTGAATGATAGTTCTGGGTTCTGACGATGAGACTGATACTGCCCTTGATGGTTGGCACTATCTTGAGTCACTACGGATCACATTGTGTAGAAGCTTTTTTCTCCACAAAATCATAGACAGTTTTGATTTTAAGTGAACTTTGGTGTCATGGTAAAACCCTTGATATAAACTTGAGCATCGTACTATACATATACAATTTTTTTCTGCATGTATAAGTGACATCTGTTGAATACTTGCCAACAATGAGAGCAAAACTTGGGTATAGCTTGAAAAAGACAGACAAGTCCGTGAAAAGCCAAGGACAAACAACCAGAATCAATGACACTTCATCTCAATGTCGAAATCGTCATCCGGATTCACATCAGGATGGTCCCCAGGGAGAAGGCCAAGAAGAGGTAGAGGCAATAATGAGCTAAGGTTGCAAAGGATTATCAGAGGTGCCAAGTTATCAAATCTGTCCTTGGTAATTCCAAATAGTTGAGTCAGGCCCGCCCCTAACAATCCCCCAACAACACTCCCTCCATTAGAGACAGACATGAGAGTTGCGAAAAGAGTTGCCTCCATTCCTTCAGGACATAATCTTGCTGCTAGCACAAGAACGGGCATGAAAGAAGCCTGAAATAAATTAGTAATCAGATGCAAGACAAATTTTGCTAAAACAGATGATAGACTAATAGTTGAGTGATCTGACTAAAGCAAACGAAAGTTATCCACGTGGTTTAGTACTGCATATTTCATGGTATATATAGACATTTAATTATGTCGTAAGTCATAAAAAAGATCAAATTTAATTCATCATTATCAAAACTGCAACAAAAAGAATATTCCCCCTGTAAATTTACTTCTCCATAAGGAAGGCGTGAATCTTCAAAAACAAGTTGAAGAATTCCTTTCTGATCACAAAATGGAAGAAGAACCAATTGTATTTTTGCATTTAGAGCTTCAAATTCATGGGAACCATGTATTTCTACAAGAGGAGAGCTAATAACACGCTCTCCAACACACTTTACAATTGGCTAATATTGATTGAAAGCTACAAAGTCAGGATAAAAAAATGGTTAAGTAGTGAGAGCCACCAAAATTTGAATTGCCATAAAATTTAATCAATAGTAGAGCTGTTCAAAAGAGCGTGTTAGACTAGCATTTTTCTTCCTATAAATAAGCAGTCTACAAAGAAAGGTCCACTTTTTATGAGTAGCTAGTAAACTTTACAACTAAGATTCTCATCATAAATACACATTATTTAGTCATGATAGAAATTACCTAGGTTAGGTAGTCAAAGAAATACATGGGGTTATGTTAGAAAGAAGGGAAATTGACCAGCAACTACATTGATAGATACCCATAAGTTAGTTAAGTTAGTAAATGGTCAGATTCGGGTCCCCATTACGGGTAGGTATATGTTCCCAGTAGCTGCCTACCACTTGGAATCCTAAGCAACTTCAGCTGTCATCGCTATATTCACTATGGGACCAAGGTCAATGTTTAGGGGGGCAGCATTGATAGACACTTATGATAGCCATTAATTAGTTATGCTAGTAATTAGTTAGTTAGTATACAAGGGTTTGTGTTAGAAAAAGGGGAATGGGACTACCACTGATTAGAGGCCCACTAAATCTGGGTTTATTCTAACCAGTAGCTTCCTAAATGGGGATACTGTAAACAGTTTAGGGGACTTGTGATTGAGAAAGTAGTGCGAGGAGTGGATACAGCACGCTCAGATATCTGGAATCAGGTATAATAGGGTTCCCTTGCTAATTCCAACCAATAAAAAACCCATTATTTCTCACTGTTATGATTTCAGTTCTATCAACAGGTATTAGAGCTTTCGATCTTGGAGCTGTGGATGTTGTGAAAATGATTCCAAGATTTGATGGGAAGGGTGGCACCTTTGGTAGTTGATCAATTTAGATCATTGATGGAATTTGAAGTGCGAGAGAACCTATCTTGGGATTGGATGACAATGACAGGAGACACTCTCAATTGTATGATTTGTTGGAAGAGCAACCAGAATGTCACATTTCCTACCTCTGATAAGGTTGTGTTATGTGCTTTTCAACCAAGCTTTGAGTTTGTCTTCAAGATTCAGAGGAAGAAGATAAAATAAGCGATGATGAATTTCCATGGATCAAGAGCCAAGGAAAAAAGAATCAAGGTGGCAAAGAAGAATCAAAACTGGTGAATGGACCAAGAAAAGAATCAAGAACAGCAAGAAAAGAAGACTTGGAGGGACAAAAAGAGGTTGGAAAATATGGAAATTATTGGTGAATAACAACCATTGCAAGAAACAGAAGAATCACATGCAGTCACGGAAAGGAGTATGGTGAAGAATTGGAACTCTGGAGAAATTCTAGAGAAAGAAATGGTTTCTTTTCAAAATTAATGCAATGAAATGCTAAAATAGAAAGAAATCAGGAAGCCACGGGAACTGAATTGTTCCGTGTTCACAAGAACAAGAACCAGTAAAATAAGGTGGTAGACCTAGATAACCTCTTCTGCAGCAACTGGAAACACTCTGTTTCATGGTCAAAAAGGCCTTGAAAACAATGTTGTAAAAGAACTGACGCACTAACATATTTGCGTTTGTCCCAGGTTAATTAAAAGTTAATTTTGGGATGCAATGGGGTGGTTGGCTTGGAGACCATGCTTCTTAAATCAGTTGAAACACCAGTAGGACTTTGTTTCAGCAGTCACAAGCTGTTTACCTTCAGGACAATGTGAAACTTCAGCGGAAAAGTAGTGATAGATGCGCATTAGTTAGTTAGTCAAAATACAAGCAAGGGGAATGGACCAACAATTTATTAGACCCATTAAGGGTCGGTTTATGTCAGTAGAACAATAATTTCTTATAGATGGAAATAACTAAAAACAGTTTAGGAGACTTGATATCGGCAAAGCTTGTAAGGAGTGGATCCAGACCTTTCATAATATCTGGAATCATGTAATGCTTCCTAGGGGTTTCTCCCTATTTTCTTTCAATAAAAGACCAGTTCTCTCTAACTTCTGTGATATCAGTTCTTTCTCAAGGCTGTCATACCAGTTCTATCAGATATCCATTAGTCAGTTATGTGAGCAAATAGTAATTAGTAAGGATAGACCTTAAAAGAAATGCAAGGGGTTGTATTAAAATAAGGGAAATAGACTTGTAACTGTTCAGACCCATTAAAGGTGGAAAATAGTCGTGTAACTGTTTCAGAAGAAACCTAGATCTCTCAAATATCCAGGAAATTCTTTGTAGAGATGCACTCAATCAATAAAAAATTCCAATCAACAGTCAGGACAAAATTTAGACTAGCGCATCTAGGCAAGGACGGAGCCCATGCATCATGTAAATCATTAGACTGAAGTTCCACAGAACCAAGATAAACACGAGACTCTCTTGATGTACAGAGGAGACTACAGTAGCGAGCAGTGGGCAGACAAACCGAGGATGAACAGTACCGCAATGAACAATTTGAACAATGAACAACAATGCGTGAATGAAAAGTATAGCAGCAGACAGTGTCAGAAATTTGATCTGAAGAGAAGAGAGAGGCAGAGCAGAATCAAACTCACTCTGATACCATATTGAAGACTAAAGATTTTAGAAAAAAATGCTTTACTTAGGAAGCACCCAACAAACTCATTACATATAATAGATTCAGAGAAAGATTACATTTAAGAACAATAAAAATAAATTCAACATATAAGCATAATGATAAGTCACTAACACTGATAAACTTTCTCAGACATTATCAAGAAACCATAATGATATTAACGTTTCCAAAATGCAAACATATAATATAATTGTACAATAATCCCTCGAAGCTACTTCTAGAAGACTGCTAACAGCTGGTCCTTTAGGCCCTTTTAACTGCTTTTAGAAGTTACTTGTGCATTTTCACTGTAAACAAAATCAATAACTTCACATCTAACATTACCAAATACTAGCAGCTTCAAAAGTACCAACAATAACAGACTTAAATTTACCCTGAAAAATTAATATTATAGTGAGAAACTATTAGACTTTAGGGTGGAAAATATAAATAGCCTTTTATGCTTGAATAGAGAAAGATAAATGAAATACAAGAAAACTCATTGAGTAAACACAATAACCTAATTAATAACTACAGCAAAGATGGTAATTTATCGGGAGCCAGTAGTATATAACTAATTATAGAGGAATAAAACCTGACTCAAAACAGTGAGAATTAATGAATCACCAATTGCAAACCACTCATCACTAATGCCAAATTTCCGGTTTAGTCCAGTAACAAGGAAAACCTGACAATAAAAACATGAAGATGTTTAGAACAGTCATCTATAATAAAAATATATAAACTTAAGTGAACTATACAATTAACCTGAGTCATCCCAAGAGCTGAACCTAAAAGGGTAGATCCGAGAAATATTTTCCGTAAAGGGACATTCTTCAGAAATCCATTATAAAGACCAACACCAAGAAGAGACGCAACTGAGGTAACAAGCTTGACACGTCCCAAAAACTCCGGGGTAAAACCAAGAGAATTTGTGCTGAAATGGATAAGAGATCATTTAAAATTGAAGTAAATACAATGAGGTGATAAGAGAATACAAAGAGCACAGGAAACTCTTCATAGATAAAAATAATAATGATCATATTAACAGTGAACATACGTAAAGTAGAACATGGCAGAGTCAGACTGCGGAGTTGCTTGCCACAAGAAAATAAACAAAGTGGGAAGAAAAACTCTACGCTGTCGCACAGAACCCCACAGCTGAATAATGCTCTGTTTTGAACTTTCCAAAAACTCTGTCCCGGAAAAAAGAAGATTTGGCCCTGTAGCTGCAAGTATTGGTTGTTCTTTTACGAGAATGGCAACTACAGATGTTATCAACGGAAGAAATGATGTGACACCAAAAACAAACCTGCAATAGTACATAATTATTGGAGTTTAGAAGAACATTAAAAAGATAAAAAAGAAATACTGCTATGAGAAATCAGAGTATCTTGGTTCACACACTTCTTTCAGTACCTTACTCCATATGTATCCAGCAAAGATCCACTGAAATACGAGCTCACAATTCCACCAAAGGCCGAAGAACCCCAACATAAAGACTGAAGAGATCCCGAGGTGCTTTGTGACTCGCCACGTGCCCTCTCCACAACCATTGAATCTACAACCTAAAGCACAGATCAGTGTCTAACATACTTCTCTGAACAATTTCAATCTATAAACGACAGAAAACTACAGGCAGAACGTCAGAGGCTTATAAAATTCAAAACATAGAATAAGGTGAGTTTGCATCCGTGCACTGAGAACGGTGATGGAAAAGGCAAAGCTGCAAAAGGGCTAAAATATATATAGCAGTAAGGTACCAATTTCATATCTTAGTGCAATATGAATACCTAAATACCAGATGATAGAAGGAACGTAACTAATTAAAATTAAAATATAGTACAATATAAACTAATCAAATCATATGAAAGCATGAATGGCAAAATGAGGTGATTGCATGCATGCATAAAATCTATAAAAAATTGTCATTAATGAAGAGAACAAGTGGACAGTTGCCCTATTTATCCAAAATGTTCCTTGTTCACAAAAAGGAAATGATAAACCAATAAAATTTCATTTATACAGGTTAAACAGAAAAAATTAAATAAATTATATTTCTGAAAATATTTATTTTGTTTTCACTTTCCACTTTCCTTATTTTACTCCATGAAAGATTCTTTCATGGATGATGGAAGCCCTATACTTTAGAGGGTTTGCAATACGGAACTAATTTAAATGTATTGAAATCTATAAATAGGGGAAGTTGGAAGTTGTAGAACAGAGGAGGTGCTCTCAAATCAACTTGTTGAATTCTTCCTGGTCATACTGACCCGCATACTCCATAATATTCCCAGGGTACATTTCCCGAGTTTTTTTGTTCAATTCTTCCTGTTTGTTTTATTTTAAACTACTTTAATGTATCAATTGGTATCGGAACCTTCCACCATATCTCTCAACTGCAAACGGGGGGCATGGATGGTGATGTTGCCATTGCAGTGTTCGTCCAGGAGTAGTCAAAGGGAAAGTGCAAAGCCAGCACATATGGGCGCCGCGGCTGAGGAGTGTGGTGGGATGTTAGGACCTACTGCAGGGTATGGTACTTAGGTTTCAGATTGGAAGGATGGAGTTCAACTGATGTTTATAAGGCCCAAGAATCTCCAACCGTAACGATTAGCTTTTCTAGTGTGATTCTCCCAAGGTTCTTATCACTGTACACTAGCCCTTCGGCTGGTCCTGAGCAAACACTACAATGCTCATATCACCTGTGCCTTGGTAGTTAAGTGGCGTGGAAAGTCCAAGGCTAAGAAAAAAAAAATCTTTTGATAGTAAATATCAAAGTTGGCAAGAATTCTGGAAAGAGGATTTTGAAAGAAAATTTTTAATTTCTGGTTCTTTGCACTCTTGCGTAAGGTTCTTTGTACTCGTGTAAGATTCACAACTGGATGGAGATCACGTAACTGAATTTTGATAACAGGATTTTTTATGTATTACAGAATTTTGGCATAATTTGACAGCATAAACCTTGATATAATAAGTAAACCATCAAGCAAAAGGGATATTGCACCAATCATTTACAGTCGTGAAATAGCTAACAGCTAATTAAGGAAAAAATATTTTATAAACAAATCTCCCATTCATTTGCTACAAGATATATGAAGATAACAAGTATAAAAATAGAGCAGATAGGAAGTACACTAAAGAATAATGATAATACGTACATCACCTTACATCTGTATATTTTTACCATTTAATTACAACTATCCCACCCATTTTTCGGTTCACCCACACTTGTGTTTCTGTAATTTCTCATCGATGTTAGGTGGCCCGCTTGGTGTTGATGTGCAACAAGCATCATTTTTGTAATTAAATTATCCAGAGAAAAAGTCTATGTGAATAACTAAGTGGGGGATACTCACAACATCAGAGAAGGCAACAGAGAGAGATCCAAGAAGTATGCAAAAAGCAGCACTATATTTGTTGTCAACAAAAGTAGCCATCAAACTCCATGAGAGTGCACCAAACAGCCCTGATAAAACCAGGTATGACCTTCTTCGATAACCAAAGAGGGGGACAGAATCACTGCACACCACATTAATTACTTCAATAATAAAAATGCAGTCCCCCTGTGTAGATAAAATTGAAAAAATAATGAAGCACCCACTTCGGGGAAGAGGAAAATGTGAGTAGGTTTTAGACTCACCTAATAAACCCATACAGAGGCTTGACAAGCCACGGTAAAGAAGAAAAACCAGCTATCACAGCTGCCTAGTCAGCATTTTATGAATGTAACATGTCAGTTCTACAAATATCAGTTCATAATTAATTCAATCAAAAAAGAAAAGGGATGGGAAGTTCAAGGAAATGCTATCATCACTCTTTTGGTTTCTACATCTGATTCAAGCAAATGATCGCATAACATTCACACCTTGAGTTAGGTAAATGAACACATATTATAAAATTAAATGAAATTAATAAAAAAGATGTGCACGGACAGCATATTAAACCACAAGTTTAGAAGACACACCTCAGCAGGGTCCAAATGCAAATCATCTTTTAAGTAAAAGTTGACAGCCAGTCTTGCAAGTCCTAAAACACCTTGAACAAAATACACCATCGCAACAGCAACATTGTCAGGGGATAAATCTACCCCAAACAATTTGATGCTGCTCATACCATATTTCTGCTTTCTAGGAGCAACTTTACTAGACGAAGAAGCCTCTAGATCGATCTCAGTTGCAAAAGGGTCATTTTTTCCAACACCTGCCCCAAAAATAAAAATCCAACATCGCTGCCATTTTACCTTATTGGAAACTAAATTTATGAATTTCAAAAATTAACAAAAAAAAATAATAATTCAAGCTCACTACATCACTCAGCATAAGCATGATCAATTGCATTAAAGATAACATTCACAAAAGCACATAGAAACTTTATATAGCCAAAAAGAATACTGAAAGTTGAATGTGTCGTGGATGAGGAATTTCAATTTTGAAGCTTACTTATACGAGAAACAATTAAAGGGTCGCTATCGTCGCTACTGAGTCGGAGAGAGGAGCCAGACTTCGGAACAGTGCCGGACATTTCCATTTCCGGCTGATTCCGACGCGTTCTCCGGCGCAATCGCAGAGTACGAGAGACAATTGGCGTGCGGCGTGAGAGTGAGGGATAAAAATTAGAAAATTTGGAGGGTAGAAACGGTAATAAGGACAAAATATAAACGCGAGTCATTTTATTTTATGGAAATATTTATCGGTGTAATTAAATTAATGTTCAAATTTGAAGCATGTTATAGTCCTGCCATAGCAGCTATGGTGAGTGAGTGTGGTGCGTGGGGTGTGAGTGAATCGGGTGGTGGTGTATTAAGATGGAGTTTGGATAAGGCCTTTTAAAGTGGACAGCTTCTTCCGGCACCTCCAAGCCTTCTTGAGGTACCCCAAAAACTTGAAAAATACCAACTCTGTTCTTAGGAAATTACAATTTTGTCCTTCAGTTAAAGAAATGATAAAAGAGTAAAATTGTGGAGGTGGGAGATGAAAGGTTGACAGACAGTGATGTTTGAAGGTGATGAAGTGTCTGGTAGGTGTTCTTTTGTAGTAGTGTGCGTCAACAAGGGTAGGAAGAGTGGGAGTGCAGCGACACGGTAGAACAATGGTAGCAATGGCACAACGTCCTGCAAGGTAAGTCTGTTTGAAATGAATTATGGAATGATGTATTCCACAATTGTTTTCCAAATTCGAAAGACAATTGCGGAATATGTCGCTCTGCAACTTATTTGGAGGTACAGAAATAAGTTGCGAAACGACGCATTTCACAACTCATTTCTACACTTCCAAATGAGTTGCGGAAGACGTCGTTCCACAATTTATTTTGTCACTTCCAAATGAGTTACGGAATAACGCATTCTACAATATTTCTCTATATCCGGAGAATAGTTGTAGAATACAACGTTCTCTAATTATTTTCTTTCGGAAAGAAACTCACTTCCAAATCACAAATCTAATAAAATCTTTCCAGATATCTTACAAATCCTTCAATATATCATGTTTTATTGTCCAATGTGATGTTATTAAAAAATTGACGGAACGAGAGGTGAGGTGCTGCAGCGGAAGACAAGAATGGCAATTATGGAAGAAGAAAATGTTATTAAGTTTTATAATGAAGGGTATAATAGGCTTTCCAGTATTAAGAATATTTTAGTCCAATTGATAAAATTTGTATGTGTGCTCTATAAAGTACTTGGAGATATAGGAAGAGGCACTCTTTACCGTGACGGTCAAAGCCCTTTAAAGGTTGTGTTGGGCCTTTATAATAGTTTTTTTCTTCTCTCATTTTATACGTAACAAAAACGTGTTAAACCTGTATATTGTGAAGAGTGAAAACACATCTAAAATACAATAGGAACACGTTTTACTAATCTGTCTTGAAAAAATTAGATTTACAATTAAAACATTTTCTTTATGTATTTCGACAAAAATATGTAATAGAGTTTAACAATTTTGACAAATTTTGGTTTTGCAAAAACAAAAAACTCTGTCAATTTTTTTACAGAATTATCTTAGAGGAACTTAAGTTTATGATTTAAACCTTTTGCAAGATAAGGATAACCAAATAATAAAACTTTACTGGGAGCAGAAATATGTGTCTTACCTAATCCAGCTTCTAACAATGCACCAAAAAGGAAATTGCAAGTTTCCAACAACAAGAAAAACAAATACTGACAAAGACGTGCTTCGCTTTATCCAAAGGTAAATCGATAAACAAACAAGAGTAACAACGTTATGAGTTTAGTCATTAGTTTTACTATGATCTTTGTTTTGCCACAAATGCTGTTCTTAACATAAGGCCACAGAATCATTCCTCTGACCAAGTCAGAAAACTGTTCCCTCATAAACCTTACACCATGTGCTCCACTCCCTCAAACTATGCACAAATCCACCAACAGATTATCCAAATGGTCAGTACAACGGCTCCGATCACCATGTACTGTAAATATGCTAAAAGCACAAACAATCAAACCATATGAAAAGAGAAGAGAATCTACAAGAGATGATGTCATTGGTCCTATGTGCGTCGTTATAGTATCATCATTATCACTTTCCAATACTTTATATTATATAACAATAAACAAAGATAATATGGAAGATCAAGTCATACACATGTATCATTACAAAACTGGCCAACCCAACAGCAATCCCCTAATTCATTCATCATTTCAATAAAATCACCTCTACAGTACTATCTCTGCCTACAATTCCCCTCATTTTCTACACTGCTACCTCGGAGAGGGGGGTAACTGATAAGCAGAAATAGAAAAACCAGGTACAGTGATCCAAATTTTCAAGGACTATTTTTTGTCCTAGAAAAATAAAAATGAAGGTATTTATTCTAAGCCCTTTGAAGTGAAGATCGAATGGCTTGGGCGTTGGAGGCTAAAGGAATGAAACTATGGCCCGTAAATATCACTGCCTTCTAATTTGCTCATCTCTTCCTCCAAGAGCATCCCTTGGTACCGGCATTCATTGCTGCAAAATGCTCTCTCACCCCTGCATTACACATCAGCAACTTCATTCAAGATCTTTTGTGTTTATCAACACCCTAGCAGTAATAGTTCTGATCCAATACAAACTAGCAGATCATACTTTCACTCTTATCCATAACCAGTTTTTTCTGATCCTAAGACATAAAAGACTAATTGTGTTTGAGCAAAATAAAAAATAAAGTTACAATTTTCCCAGCCTTTGTTGTTTATTTACCATTGAGAATTAAGACAATAGCTCAAAGATACGAAGAGGAGAAAATGAAATTAAGCAGATATAGAGCAGCCCCATTCATTAAGACATCAATTTAATTTCCTGCAGAAATATATTCAAGATGTAGTACCGTTTGATGATCAGAAATTAAAGCAACTTTGCAGTACACAAATGAGCAAAATCAGCTTCGTTTTTTTTTCCTTTCTTTAAATAAAGACCACTTGAATCCTGTGTCAGCTATTCCTGTTAGAGCCTAGAGCCAGATAAGTTCTGACAATATGCTCGTAGTAGAACTCTCTCGTTTTTTTTCAATAAAAAATCTTGATCCAGCCAAATAAAACTAAATAAAAAACAATAATACTAAAAAAAATACTTTCTTTTTTCATAGTAATTTTTTCCCAGATTTTTCATAGCTCACAATAATCTGTTCACCATAATTTATCCTAGCAAACAAAATTATTTCAGTCCAGGATTCATCCGGTCTATAAAAATGAGTAAAATTGCTGTCAATTCACATCTCAAATCGAACATGCCAATTAAATTCCTATTTCAAGAAGCAAGAACTGGAAAAGTATTTTTACGGGGATAAAGAATAAGCAATTACCTGTACATGTAGATGTCTTTACCCTCTCCAAGGTTTCTTTTGCAGTGAAAGCAGACACTCAAAAAGCTTCGAGAGTGATAATTGGTCTGCTGAGGAAAACACCCATTTTCCTTAGCAGAGCACCCAAGTTCGAAGCAGCTACTCTCAATGATGCAATTATCAAATATGTGAGTGGTTCTCGGGTTTGGCCCGTGGGAAATCACACGAGTGTAGTCCTCAGAGAGTTCCATTTCGCTTGCAGAGAGACACCCCATAAAAACTTGCTTTGAATTAGCACCCCCAGATGCAGATTTTCCCATACACAAACTCCCAGGAGAATAATTTCCCTTCTCAGCTACGAATTTGGATGATTCAGTTGGAGACAGCGGAGGAATCTGAATCTTAAGCTGAGATCCAAACACAACCATTCGGCTCTCGTGTTTGGAACTCACTTCACTGTGTTTCTCTTCGTCGACAAGAGCGTCAACAAGGCCAAGACCAACACCTTTGGAATCCAATCTGTCCCAGTGACGCTTGTGTTCACTCCCTGGGGTTCTGGGGCTGCTTGCTTCGGACCAAAAAGGGTTCTTGAAACCGGAGAAAGGCTTGCTGTCGAGTATGGAGGTAGGGCTCATCATGGTTTCGGTTTCATGAAAACCTTTCGGAGTGAAATTGGTGAACAACCTCGGAGAACTAAAGAAAGACGATGAAACGGATTTCTTGTACTTTTCTGAAGAACCAGACTCTGCCATTAGACCCCTGTTTTGTTTCTCTCACTAACTCATTCACTCAGTCACCAATCACCTTAGCTCGCTTTTATGTTTCCTGAAACCAAGACACAGAATATGCCACAAGTTTAGAACCTTGTTAAGTTGTTTAAGTAGTGCTCATATCATAACAGTGTGTGTACAGGAATCACCTGAAAGCACAAGGTTCGGCCATCGGTTTGAAGAGGCAACAGCAATACCGACTTAAAACAGAGGCTATGAATTCTGTGAAGGGTTAGAAGAAAAGGGAAAAACTGCAAATTGCAAACAAGTTTTCATGAGCAGAAACCTCTCCCTCTGTGACCCCCAATCGAAAACCAGATTAGAAAAGTGGAGAAACAGATAGAAAATAGGAGTTGTTTTATTTTGTTTAAGAAAAATGAAAAAGAATGAAAGAAAGATGACTTTTTCCCCGGCTTTCTCGCCCTCGGTTCTCCTGTTTCTGAGAATAGAATCACGATGGGGCTCTAAAACGACATGCCAAGAGACCCTCAGTGGTCATGATCAAAGGACCAGACGTGCATGCATCAGACAGCAGAACAAAGAAGAGTTTGTATTTTTGTTCCTTCTTTTGGCTACCTTTATTTCTCCCTTTCAATTTCTCTACATTTATGTCTCTCACTTCTGTTTCACCTCAAATTATTAGTGCCTTTAAGTAAAAGGCCAATCACCCCTAAGGTAAAACCCACCCAACTGGTCCCTAAAATCCCATTTCACCACCCAAATGTAAAAGATAAAAACCTAAAAGCTACGGTTGTGATGATGATAATTCATACGTAATCCATAAAGCCCCTCTCTTTTCCTCTCCTCTCCCTTTTATGCGTAGTGGGGTTCTCTTTTTTCACTGTGCTCTTTCTCCCTCTTTATTTTCCCACTAGTTCAGGCGTCCATCATGAGCCCTGAAAAATTGGCATGGAGTTGCAGAGAGTGCAGTACTGAGAAAGAGAGAAGCATAGGACACAAGACAAGGGAAAATTCAGAACTCAGAATTCAGAAGTCTGTGTGGTTGTGGTGTTAGTAGCATGTATAACTTGTTGGTGTCTTCTTATAAAGACGCGTGTGTTTGAGAATCGATTTTATTTATATTTTTCTCTATTTTACTTTTTAGTATGTGTTGGTTTCAGGAGAAAAGGCTCCGCGGTTTTAACAAAACCACCACCACACTGCACTCTCTTCTCTCTCAACAGTGGCAGTAACATAGTTTGAGGTTGATGTGTATGTGAGAAAAGAAAGGTAAAGTGGTGTTTTGTGTGTGGAATTTCTCAATCTTTCACTCTCAACTCACTCAGCATCAGTGGATCAAAGGCAAAAATATAAAGTATAATAGCATGCTCACATCATACATAGAACCACTCACGAGACTTCAATTACAAGATGCCTCTATATCACGTCTTAATCTCAATTAAATACATAAAAAATCAAATTTGATGCGTATTCCTTGTTCAAAAATGTGCTTACTTTTGAGTTTAGAGAAAGAATTACTAATGAGGCTGGTTATGATGTAAATTTATCATGACCTCCCACGAGGAAAGAGGGCAAAACATATATGGGAGATTCCTCCACCAATGTTGAATTTTATCACATCTATCTAATGAGTTATACCAGATTAAAAAACTAAACGTTAATAAATTAGATTTTGTAAGTGTTATTATTTAGAGGAGTGTAAGCATACCAATTCTTATCACAAATATTTTGATAATGGTTAAAATAAAAGTTCAAATTTCAGTTAATCATAGAATTAATAAATGTGTTTGTGAATATTTTGTTTGTTGGAAAAAAGTTATATTATTTTGTCTATAAGGGTTTATTTACATGGCACCTTCCAAAATAAATTCTGAAAATTTATTTATAAGAAAATAGTAAGTTTTTATAACTGTTTAATATCTTTTATGGTTAACTGCCTTTATAAACAAGTCTTATGAAGTAAATAAATAATTACAAGTATTTTGAAGAAATACGTAAATTATTCCTTGAATTTTATTCATTTAAAAACCCTTAATTAATTTATGATTTTTGTGAAATTCATTTAGTTTAGTATATTTATTTTCACCATTAAATGTAAATAACTTTTTTCCTAATTTAATTAAGAAATAATAAATAATTTTTAAAAATAAAATCCTTATCAGCAGTTTTCACAAATTATAAATTTACTGAGTATTTTGATATTATCGTGAGAATATTTATTCAATAAGAAACAATATTTTGAATGATTATCAGGTATTGAAATAAATAAATTTTAATTTTAGTGTACGTAATATTATTCCAAATGTGACCCAAATATGAAACGTAATTATTTATAGATTACAAATTGTATGTATTATGCATTAAAAGTTTAAAAAGTTTGTTATTTACTTCTAATAATATAAAAAATTGTTGTAGTTATTAACTATTAAGCAATTCAAATAAGCAGAATTATCCTAGATTGTGGAAATTAAACACACTTGAGTTTATTTACTCATGTTTTTCTAAAGTCATCTGATTAAGTAATTGAGCTCCACTACATTTGACTGTGTCATTTTGCTCCTAATGTTTAAATTATTCCCTTAGAATCAGGTTTTTTTTTTTTATACAAGTGATCATTTTTGTGCAAAAAAAAGGTTTAACATTTTTAAGTACTTTTCAAATCTATATGATATTTAACATTTTTCTTCTGTTATAGAAACATTATTACATGTTAATTTTAATTTTGTTAAGATACTAAGATTTACAAATTATTTAAATCCCCATTTTTTAACCGACCTTAAGGTGAGTAGTTGTTATCTTTAAAGAAATGGTGAGAAACTAGTGAAGTTAATTGCTAAATCTAATTTTGGTAGTTAAATTTAACTTTTATAACATTTATTTAAGACTAAAAGTCAATAATATTTAACAATTCATACCATGCCATTCACGTTCTATATTATTATTATATAACAAGAGTTGTTAACCAATCTTTTTTTTATTTAATTTTTTAGCCAATAATTAAATAAGCAGACACAGAAAAAAGAAAATTGTAATATAATTAAAATTTGAAGGACAAACAACATATACTTAAAATGGAGGGTTTTGGTAAAATTATTATAAAAATTATATAATAAAAAATAAATTTTATGTTTAAAAATAAGTAGAGAAAGAAAACGGTAGTGGGGAGTTCACGGACCCCTCTGTAGAGTTAATTTGTAGAGGACCATCAAATCACATATAAATATACTTTACCATTCTCCTACGTCAACCTAATAATAACGGGTCCCACTTCACTTCATTTCCACCCTTTTTTTCAACACTGTTCATATTCAATTCTCTGACTCCATCTACGTCACTTAACTCCCACCCATATCTCTTTTACAATTACTAACGTTTTTAATGACCATAAGACCCACCTCCACTTTCTTAATTTTTTTCTCTCTTTCTTTTAAAATGTTAAAATATAAATTAATCTCAAAATTACACTTCAGAAATATCTGTTTCCAATTTCAACGTTCTTGAAAACCTTATTCACTTTCAAGTACTCTAAAAAGAGTACTAAGTCAGAGACTTGGTTTGTAGCATTAGCAACAGCATGAAGAATATTACTAAAGTGCCATGGAAGAGAAAAGAAGAGGGGGGACCCGTTTTGTGATTGGGCAGTGAGCAGAGGGCGAATAATGGTTCATGATAGCCCCAAGCCAGAAACCATACCCAACCCATCACTCTGACCCCATCTAGCCCTTTGGTTAGTTCAAATTTGCGTCACTCTTCTCATGCTTCGAGCTTTTCTTTGCTCTTTTTTTGGAGTTGGAGCATGCAAGGTCCAATGAAAGACTCGATAAGTGGAGGCCAAGGGGAGTCTGCATTATTCATTTACAAACATTATCATAAAAAAGCTCCAAATCAAAAAATACAATGTAATCACATAAAAGGGTTTCGAATTTTAAATTCTAATTTTTTATATTTAGACAAAACTTACAATACATCTTAAACACGATACAATAAAGAATAATGTACAGAAGGATTTTAACAACTACTAAAAATACTTTTAGAATGGGTAAGATCCATGTTAATGAAAATGTTATTATATCTTTAATAGATTAACAATGGTCTGAATTATCATTATAAAATAATGTTTTAATAATAATTTATTATTGTTATAAATGGGTTTAATTAGGATGATACAGTTAAGAATGGTCACTGAAATAAAAGTTTTCAAAATAATAACTCTTATACATAATCGTGGTTAAAAAATTTTATACAACAATGATTTTATATGAACTGCTGTTAAAAGTAGTTTTCTTAAATTATATTATTTTAAAAAAATCTAAAACAAACCCACAAACAATACATTGTATTCCACATGTATATAGGCATGATGAACTACAAATTTAGTTGTTATTAATAAATAAATTAATCCACAAATATATATATATATATATATATATATATATATATATAACATGATTAGTAAATTTAAATACAATTTCAAAACAACAAAATATTTTGTGAGAACTTATTACACAAAAGTTTATATTAGTGTATCATCAATTTAAAGTGTTATATATGTTAATTAAAACGTTTTATTGCTTCTTAGTCTAATAGTTGTATATGTTGAAAAAGTATAAAATTTAAAATTAAGTTAACATTAGTTCATAACTAATAATACAATTTATCAGTATATTATGGGTAATAACATATTACTCCATCCTAACTTCTACCAATACTAGTTTGTATAATGGTTGTCGTCTACTGCATGATGTAACAATCATACTTATATCTCTAGATTGTTTATCAAAAACTTATTGACCTATTTCGACAAATATACCGAGTTAAAAGTAATATAGATTTTAAAGCACGAATATCAATCCCACATAGAACAGTTTTGTTTTAAAATCTCAATTTCCACTACTCACTAAGCAAATAAAATTTTTCAGGATGATTTGATAATGATTTGATTTAAATAACAAAAGAACATAAAAGAACAATTGCAAAATAAATTAACGAATATCATCTATCTCCCTCATTCATATTTTGGATTTGATAAAAACATACAATATCCGTAACTACTCACAATTGATGCATATATAAAAATTATTCACACCAATTCCTCTAACATGAAATCCATAAGGAAAATTCCTAAACACTATCCCTCAGCTATTTATTAAATTACTCAACATTAAGAACAGACGTTATACGCAATCAATACATCAAAACATATCCCTAGTATTCCCAGTATATTGAGTATTTTCATCTAGGTTAGGAACTTAAAAGTACTTCACATTTAAATTCAAAAATCAAAATCAAGACTTTATTGATCAGATAAAATCTAGCATTAAACACAAGATGAAAATACCAATTGAGTAGAAACTGAATATTATATATAAAAATCACCAAAATACAAATGAGTTCAAAAGATTACATTCAATCTCAAATATGAATCCAAAGTAGCCATTACAATTAGTTACTCATGGTAGCCATTACAATCCAAGGAAATGAAGATTGCCAAAGAAGAAGAATAATTGATGAATTGTTTTCGTCCTTGACGACTGCTCTCGTTACTCCAGGTTTGACTCCCTTCAAAAAACCTAAAATCGTCCTTTTAAACTCGTTTTTTGACCTAGGTTAAGTTACTTTTCACTTATTTTTTTTATTTTAAACTTTTTATTTCTTTTCTTCATGAATCTTCCATTCTCTTATTTTCTTCATTCTTATATACCTGAAATTTCACAATAATTGAGATCAAATGGTTTCCTTTAACTCATGACTCAAAACCTAAATTTAGATTTGAAAACTCTCAAATTGAGAGTAATTACTATTTTAAAGAACACTTAAACCCACAAGTACTCAAGCTTTCTCATGTATACAAACACTCAAAATTGGTACTTATCAATTTATTACACCACAATTCAAAATAAACGTTATTAGATAAATCAATCACAATACAAAAGTGAATGAACATATTTATTTTAAATACCTTAAAGTGCATCCAAGTAAGTTTTTGTGATAATATTTTATATCCAAAGTAAGCATTAAAAATATCAAGATTTGATGTTAAAATACATAACATTATGCAAGGTTGGTGTAATAATATTTGTTAAACGAAATTAACTTACTAGTCTACTTTTTATTTAAAGTAGTTAAGAGGCTTATTAGCAGGGAACAAAACCATGCAATAATATGATTTTGGACTGATATAACCGTAGCTACCAATGACATTTGCATTGCAAATTAGTTACTACAACATATTTTAATAATTTATTATATGTTATTTAATAAAGATGGACTTAAGTATGGATATATGGAACGAACAATAAATTTGTTTTAATCCCTTTCATTAAGATATTGATGATGTACATTTGTATTTTTGTTCTTTATTACCCAATATATAAATGAGTTTAGGGTCTAAAAATTAATGTGTCTTGTTTCACTCATCCAAACACAAATCATACATGTATTTATATTGTAATAAATTATTAACAAACACACACACACATATATATATATATATATATATATATATATATATATATATATATATATATATAT
>Ga0209489_105014_pt1 | contig 23628 bp, 14 predicted proteins | sample SiratrowhiteBW_FD_187527 | JGI IMG/M metagenome (GOLD analysis project Ga0209489, IMG submission 187527) | Root nodule microbial communities of legume samples collected from California, USA - Siratro white BW (SPAdes) (version 2) | ecosystem: Host-associated > Plants > Roots > Nodule | place...
ATTCAAATTAAGAAAAAAAAAAAAAACAAAAGATTGAAGATGTCTGGGATGTTTCAAAACAAATGGATTTGATATATTTAAGCATTCACGGTACAGCACTGGAATCTTATTTTCATGCAATGTTCATTGTTCTTATCTTTTGATTGGTTACTCAGCCTTGGAATTTTATTTCCAAGTTATGTTTAGCACTAAATGGAACAAAACAAATAATTAAAACAGATTGTGTTTTCTGGGTGCTGCTAATTTTTTAATTTGTTTTTATATGTTTATTTAACAAAAACAAGATATTGAAATTAAACTTACAGTAGTGCTAATTTGATTTCAGTTTCAGCTTTAATGATTAATTAAGAGTTTTGGACCGTGAATATTTAATAATTTAGAGAGTTTTTATTGTGAATGCCAAGACTATTAGAGAGTTTTTATTTTAAGCCATTAGAATAAAAAAATATTTTGAGTTGAGTGTTAAAATTATTTTTTATTTTATAATGTCATGCACGTTGGATATATATTATTATCTGGGATATATATTATTATCTGTCTAAAAGTGTTTATTTTAGTTTTTGTGAGAGTTTTTAATCTTAAAGAAAAATAAAGAGAGTACTACTTAGAGAAGATAGAATATTTATTAGAAATGAGAATACTTAGAGAAGATAGAATATTTATTAGAAATGAAAATATTTGTATAATTTGAAAAGGTGATAATACTTCTTATAATCAAATTTATTATTAAAACCTCTTAAATTATTGCTTAAGAGATTAAACGTAGTTTAAATTTAAGTAAAACCATTATAAGCTTTGTGTGGGTGGAATTTGATTTTACTATTCCTGTACTTCTTCAATTTAATTGTTGTCTATTTATTATTAGATAATAGCTCAAATTTAAAATAAACTAGAATAAAAGTTATGTTTTTATTTGGCCAAATACTAGAGCTTTGTTAAAACTCAATTTTATCTTGTTTTAATTGTTAAATTATAAATTAATCAATTAAAATCATTAAGATTCATCTTAAGTGATTTTTACTGATTAAATCGAGCTTTTTAACTTATTAAAATGTTGTGAAACTTTATTTCATATTTTTTAACTAATTTTTAATTAAATAAAACTATTAGAATGACATATAGAGACTATTTTTCAAAATTTAAAACTGTAATGAAAAACTTTGCTGACTATAAAAATTTTCTTGAAGATTCGTTTGGAAGATTGTTTAGAATGTCAAGATAAAAAAAATTTGTTACCCTCTCTTTTGAAACCACTTCTCGTCCCAATTCCAAAAATCAAATTCTACTTAATTTTTTCCAGTGATTTTGTTCGAAGTTTTCATTCTTTAATTGTTGTCGGTATTCCCGATGAGGTGATCAAGCATTTTCCTTGTAATAAAGTTTCATAAGGTTGTGTATATAAAAGATTTTTATAATATTCAAATATAATGTAAAGTGTTTTATTTTTTGTTTTTTTATAGGATACATATAAAAACTTGAAATTAATCAATTTATCTAATTATGGTAAATAAACAAGTGAATGTAGGTTTCTTGTGAAGGTAAACTATTTTTAATGTTATCACTCTTATTTTGTTGCGCTTGTTAACATCATACTTATCTTGAATATAAAAATTCTAATATAACATTTCAAATATCTTAATCGAAGTGTTTTTTTTAGTCAATTAGTTCATAAAATCTAAATTTATTAATTTTTTTAAAACATATTACAAATTTTTAATTATTTTGTTTCACTTTTCGTGAACTCAACTTATTTTTTTAGAATAATAAAAAGTTTTAAGTAAATATTTACCCAATGAATCGATTAGAAATTCTTTTATTTGAGTTTATTGTGAGAAAATAAAATCTTTCTTTGAAGTAAAACTAAAATCACTATGCATTGTTTATTTTATTCTTTACCCCACTAGGGCAACTTGAAAACAATAATGTTATAAATTGTTATATCTTCCTTATTTATTTTATATCTGTCTTTCAACTTAAAAACCAACCCAGACTCAGAAACCATTACAATGTTCAGGTAGGAGTTACATAAATCCAATAAATTGACCAACTTTTCTCAGCATTGAAGAACCAAAAAGATTTTAGTAATGGATCTTCCAATATTGATTTTAAATATAAAATTTATTATTCACAAAATATTCAATAAAAAAAATAAACAAGATCTTTACCATCAATTATTTTATTAAATAATTAATTATTTTGAATTTTACATATTTTCATTAAATGAAAACTTGGTCAGAACCACTAGATTTTTCACGCTATATTTAGTAATTTTCAAACCGTGCTGGGAAAAGCTTCCCAATTTCTTATCTCTTAAAACACAATACTTTTGTTGTAAGGTTTATCATAATAAATTTTTTAAAATTTTCACTATTTGAAATATTTTTAATTTAAATTATTTTAAAAATAAAACCAAATTAAAATTTTCATAATGATATAAATTAGAAATAGTCATTGCTAATAACAAGACTAAATATTGTTCTTTTATAAGAGTTTTTTTTTTCTTATATTAAAAGTACAGTTGCTTCAATGAAAAAACAAGTCCTAAAATGTACTTCTGAATAGTTGCTGTCAGAACCAGAAAATCCTACACGTTGTGTCAACTGTCTCAGAAGTTATGGCGTATTAATAAGTACAAAAGATGTGGTTAGAAAGTACAGCTAATAACTGGACAGTGACAGCCAATATGTTGACGTAAATAATTAAAAGATTATTTAAATAATTTAATAAATTTAAAATTTAATCTAAATTTATAATAAATGTTGTGCTCATTTATTTTAAATTACTATTATTATTATTATTATTATTATTATTATTATTATTATTATTATTCTTAATGATTTATATAAAAGATAGTAATTGATATATTTTTGTAATAATAATTAATATTAAGTACTCATTTATAATGTTACCGTTTAATTCATTCTGCTATAATATATTTTTTTTTTTTACAAAATTGACATTAATAATATAATTTTATTATATGAAGAATATATATTAAATTAAAATTACAATGACTTTATAAAAGGAAAGATTATAAATTAACTTATTATAACTTCTCAATTATTTATTTTTCAAATAATGGCTGAACCCGTCTCAAAATTTTGTGTGCCAAAAACATAATGAAATAGACATCAATAATAAAGAGACTTCAAACGTGTAAGCATATGAACGTTATATTTTCATGTATAGACGTGATTATTTGATATTTATATATATTTTTTAATCTAGGAGTATAATATATGAACGCATAAAAAAAGAAAAAAAAGCTAGATCTTTTTGTTTTGTAATTAAGTTTGAATATATATTTTTTTCTATCTATATTATTATTATATTATATCATAATAATAGTATTGTTATTATTACTATTATACCTTTTGTTATTATTGCCACTATTATTAGTGGTCTTGCCACTAGTATTATTATTAGTACTTTTTTTTTTTTTTTTTTTTTTTCTTTTTTTTTTTTTTTTTTTTTTTTTTTTTTTTTTTTTGTATTTCATGGCAGGATTTGCGATAGTGATAGCCATAAGATGAACGTCAAAATTATAATGATATTAATAAATTTTAGTTTTAATTTTGAATTTCAATACTCCATATGAATGAAAATATACCTTTTAAGGCAAGTAATAATATTTTTAATAATTATTTATTGTGAAAAGTCTCGTATCACTTTAAATTATTCTTATTGATAAAATGGAATATTCATCATTAACAATAAAAATATCAATATTAGTTTCTATTTTATATTTATTTATTGTTTTTATTTCAATATAAAGCTATTTGTTTCCATATTCACCTATTTTACGACCTATTCACTGTAATCAAGGATGACAATTCTTTTATTCAAGAGAGACGATTAGGTAAGGGTCAAAGATTCATTTGCAAAACTTAATGCAAATTTGTATATAGTACTAAAATTACACTACCCCTATGGGTGTAAAACGTATATCCAAATAAAACTTCACCACATAATCACATCATACTGGAGTAGTATTATGTGATTAAATAATCAAATATCATTGGATGTTAAAGTTAATATACTTTTGCATTAGCATTGTAAACAAATTAAATTCCAAAAATAATTTTTACTACACTAAAACTAAAAATATAGTACAAAAAAAAATTTAAAATCCACATGTCGCATTTAAAATAGTATTACATTATTTCTATTATTTATTATTTTTGAATTTGATCTTTTTAAATTTAGAATTATTCAAATCCTATTTAATATGTTGAAGATTGAAGGAATTTTCCAATACAAGTATAGTTAGAAGTTGAAAAATCAATTATAAAATTATAAAGAATGTAAGACAAACAATATTAATGGTTTTAATGAAATAAGATAAATCAAGATAATATTATCATATTAAATAAATACAGATATATACATTTAAAATAATTTGATTCAAGAACATTTTACATCTAATTTAATCTAGAAACCCATAACTAGATTATTTGAGTATATTCTTAAATTAATTACTGAGAATGACTTATATGCAACAGCTAAGAAAAGGAGGCTTACCGCTCTTATTAAGAACACTATAACAGGAAATAAAAGGTACAATGACAACATTCTCATTTTATCCAGAATGATCCCAATAAGGAAAAGTATAACTTGGATTCCCATCCCTCACATTTATCTAGACTTTGACCTTTACTTTCATTTATTTTGCCAGCCTGTTACTGTCCTCACATTTATTCGTTTATAGCTCCAAAATTGGTCCTTTCCACATATTTATTTTCTTGCTAGCTCTAAAATTTTGCATTAAAGAGACTTCAGCGTGTAGTACTGTGAGCCATTCAATTTTTTGTTGGCAACTGCTGCAGAAACGTCATTCAATTCTCTATCTCTCTCCATGCACAAATGTAACCCATATATGAGAAAGAAGTACATGCAATTTCTAAACAATACAACCCTATAGAGATGGTAACCATTGTTGCTTCTTACAGTGTCTTTCCACGTCATGAAACTCCCAAAGGCCATTTATGGTTATCAGACAGTGACCAAGTCGTGCGTTCAGGCCACACACCCACTATCTATGTATACCAAACAAAACACAACGATGAAACCAATGAGAGGTTGAGGAACTCGCTTGCTGAGATTTTAGTACACTACTATCCAGTAGCTGGCAGGTTGAGCTTAGCAGAAGATGGTCGAATTGAACTGGATTGCAACGCCAAGGGAGTCACATTTATTGAAGCTCAAACCACAAAATCATTGGGTGATTATGGAGACTTTTCACCTTGTGAGTCTGTGAGGGAGCTTGTTCCAAAGATTGATTACACTCAACCCGTAGAGGAAATCCCTTTGTTGCTTGTGCAATCCACAAGATTCCATGGCGGTGAAGGCTTTGTCATTGGGGTCGCTTTCTGTCACGTTATGGCTGATGGGCTTGGTGGCATTCAGTTCATCAATTCATGGGCAAAACTGGCTCGTGGAGAGACACTGGAGCCGCATGAATTGCCCTATCTGGATAGAACAGTACTCAAACTCCAACACTCGTCAACATCACCATGCTTTGATCACCCCGAGTTGAGGAGTCTACCACTTAAACTAGGAAGCTCTGACATCTATGCTGAGCAGAGGAAGAAGATGAGTGCTGCGTTACTGGAACTAACGCCACAACAAGTGGAGAAGCTGAAGAAGGAGGCCAATGAAGAACCCTTGCAAGAAGGGGTTAGGGCTTATAGCAGATTTGAAGCTGTTGCTGCTCATATATGGAGATGTGCATCTAGGGCTCGTGAACTTGGGGAGAAGCAACCAACCGTAGTTCGGTTCAATGCTGATATCCGCAACAGATTGATTCCTCCTCTTCCCAGGAATTACTTTGGGAATGCTTTGGCAGCAACAGTGTCACCCAAATGCTATGTTGGAGATATTGTGTCAAAGCCTTTGAGCTATGCTGCACAAAAAGTAAGAGAGGCAAATGAAAAGCTTAGTAACGAGTACATAAGGTCACAATTGAAGATTGTGTTAGGTGAGGAGCAATTAGATTGCATAAGGGCTTTGTTCATGGGACAAGGAGAGCGTAGAAATGTCCCTTATGCAGGGAACCCTAATCTTCATACCACAAGCTGGATGAGCATGCCAGTCTATGAAGCAGATTTCGGATGGGGAAAGCCTGTGCATTTTGGGGTGGCTTATGTGTCTTCACAGGATAGAGCAGTGATTCTTCTAAGCCCTCACGGTGATGGATCCATTATCGTTTCCATGGACTTCCAAGCAGCACATTTGGAACTTTTCAAGAAATTCTTCTTCGAGGATATACGAAAGTGACTTGCTTCGTGAGAACTATTTTCAGCTTTGGCATTGGCAAGTTCTTTACGCAATATGCTTTTCTTTGCGTTTGATATATTTTTTTTCTGTGCTTGGTTTTGCTTTTGATTGTTTTCTTCTTCACCCTTATAGGATGTGTCTGTGTGAAAATTGGCTAAACTTGACGCGTAACTCATCAAGTTTTTGGCCATATATAAATTTTAGTAATATGTTGGATTAAGATAGTTTTCTTCTTCTTTCTTCTTTTTTTGTTCCCGATAGAAAAAAAAAAAAAAGATAGTTTTCTTTTTTATTATTGAATTAGTGTAATATTACTTTATTACTAAGCAAATGGACATATTTGAAAAAATTTAATAAATCGTGTTTCAAAATAAAAAAAAGGTATACACTTATAATCATGATTTCGGTTCCACACTGAAATCTTGTTTCACTAGTTTTTTCAATAGAAATTGTATTTAAAAATACAAATTTTGTTTGTTATATATATATAAATACGAATTTAGGTTTAGGGTTTTCAACTGATTTTTTTTGAAGAGTGGAGGAAAGTAGTTTGTAACGAAATTGTGGATGTAAGTACGATTTTATTTTTGAATTTTAAGTCTTTTAAAACATTTGTTTAATTCTTTTTATATATTATATAAAAAATTCTATTAAAAATAATTATTTTGAAAATGATATATATATATATATATATATATATTTCTAAATTTTAAATTAATATTTATATTTATTTTAACTTACACAATTTTTTTTGCATGGTGTGCTTCGTGAATTAAAATGCTGATGTTAATTACATGTAATTTCGAAAATAAAATTTAATAAGTAAGCTAGTAATTTTAATAACATTTGTTTAATTTTTTTTTCATATCAAAGATTTATGAAAGGTAATATAAAATAACGTATTTTATTATATAATATGATACTATCACGGAAGGAAAAAATCAATTATTATATAATATGTTAATCATGCTTCAATTTTATTTGTTTCCGTCTTGTTAATTTTATCTTATTTATGGATGTTTTAATTATTAATGAAAATTATTTCAATTTTTCCTTCTAAATGATAAATTGAAAAATTTACTTCTACTAATACTAATAAATTTTAATAATAAAATTATATTATTAATAATTTATGCAATAATTTTAGTTTATAAATAAAATTAATTTAAATATTCTGAATAATTATAGTAATTTTAATTTAATTTATATTATATTTTTATGTAAGCCATTGTTAATAATAATAATTTTTACAGCGTTCCCCAACCCGTCATGTACCGGATGGGCTATCGCTGGTCGGCATGGGGCGGGGAGCTTCTTCCTGCACCTCTGAAATATGTGCCTGCACCTTCATATCTTTCTTAATTTTAAAATTAACCTTGAGGGAAAATTAAAATGTCTCTTTGATAAAAATTAAAACTTTTAAATTATAGAATTTGAAAATTATTTGAAATTGATTTTGATTTTTCGATTTTACAATCTAAGAGTCTTAACTAATACACTTTAAACTTTGTAAGATTTAGAATTTAGAAATTAAAAACAATTTTAAATTGAGAAATTAAATTTGGGAAGGGGTGCTATGTAAGCGTTGATTTGTGAAGAAAGTGAATATTTTAATTATAATTATAATAATAAAAATAATAATAAATTAAAAATTATAATAATAATTAAAATAAATTTATAAAATGATAATATTATCATTAATAATAATAATAATTTAATTTTTATTTTAAAATAATAAATAATCCTTTAATTTTATCAATTAAAAAGATAATAATTTATTCATAATATTCAATAAATTAATTATAATTAATTTTAAATTATTTTTTAATTATAATTTAATCTATTAAAAAATTATTTTATCAATCATACATATTACATCACTCATAAATTTTTATAATTTTTTTTTTACTTTTTACCATCTTTATCTCAATTTAAACATAAATACTTTTCCTTTATTTTTTTTATCTCAAATCTACTTTTTTTTTTCATTCTTTTAATTTTATCTTCAAATCCAATCATACCTTTAGGATTGCTAAGAGTGTATAGAGTAAAAAGAAAGTCGAATGTACAATATATTTTATGTTTGAATATTGACAATATTTATCGTTTTGTCTGTAACAAAAAAACATTGAAAAAAGTTGCATTCCGACCGCATGCTTATTTAAATGACTTTCAAATGTAAAGTTTTGAAGTTATTGTAGTTTTTGAGTCACACTGACTTTTGGATTTTACAATTAAAAAAAAAAAGTCTTTTAAATCAGATTTTACCTTTTAAATTGTAGAATCCAAAAGCATGTAAAATTGCAAAAAAGATAAAGACATAATTGGGAACAGATGGAGTGAAAGGTAATTTTGGACTTAAAATTTAATGTCTGGAGAAATTTCATATTTTTATGTATGGCATGGAGGTACAGTAATTAAGAACCACTCTTTAGAGTGTTTGGGAGTCCTGCACCCCATCATTTACACTCTATTATTGCGAGAAAAAAACAAAAGTGTCCCTCTGTTGTATTTCAGAATAAAAAAATACTTTTTAACAAAAGAAAATTTTTGGAGTGTAATTTGTGATTTTCAGAACATTCATTTCGGAATACAACAATCACTCTCAATTCACTTCCGGAAAGAAATTTCAAGAATTTAATAATAAGCTTCAGGAAATCTTATTCCTTGGGCCAATAAATGCATTCGGGAATATTTATTCTGAAATATAACCTGCACGACTTTTAGATTATCGTTCAGTACTCTAAAATTTACTCATATCACTTTATTATTTTTTATTTCTGAAATAATTTAAAATTCTCTGCAATAAATAGTCGGAAAAAACGTGTCATCACTTGCCCCCACCAGAGTTGTTTTAGTTTACTATCAACTACAATATACTACCCTTTTCATATAAAACTGTCAAAGATTTTATTAAAATTTTGAAAATTTAATCGGGTGCAAGAAATAATTGACGGGGTGCAGGTAGCAATTGTTGCTTTAGATATTGTTCTTCACTATTTGAAGCAATTATTGCTTTACATATTGATCTTCACTATTGGTGCAAGAAACAATTGACGAGGTGCAGGAAGCAAATGTTGCTTTACATATCTTCACGATTGATCTTCGTTTGCTGGGTAAGACAAATGGAGATAGAGACTCTATTCCATCTGATACCTTCTTAGGGCTTGGATAGGATCAAGTCATTAATCTATATTATTAATTTAAAATATTAAATTTAATTTATGTTTAAACATTAATTCTAAATTCTTACAACATTTGATATTAGTTTATATTAAACTAATAAATTTAATTCATTATTTATATTCAAATTAATTTAATTAGTAATATTAATAATGATTAACTTTTTAAAAGTTCATAAATTTATTCATGAATACCCATTAGTTATTTAATTTAATAAATTTTATAAAATTTGTCAAATAAATATTTCAAAAGTATTTGAACATTTCCTGAGGAGGTTTAAAAAATAAAAACGAGGTCAAAATTTGACACCTAAAATATTCTCAGTGTCTATTGTAAATATAGGTTTATTTGTGAAAATATTTGGCTACTTGGTCTATTGAAAGATTATTTATTTTTTTTTAAATTGAATTACTGCGAAAAAAAATTCTCTAAGAGTATTAGCGCAGTTATATTAGTTTTAAAATAAAAAGAATCTAATTTTTTCATAAGAGTCAAATATTGATTATTTTAAAATTAAAAAAATGAAGTGTCAGTATTAATATACTAAAAGATAGAGATAAAAAATAATTAAATTATAAAATTTAAATATATTAAATTGAAAATTGTTACAATTATTTTTATGTATGGGAAGATAATTTCACTCTCATGTCATTTACACTTGTTATTTATTTTAATAATTAATCACTTTTAATTTAAATAATAAAGTAACTTTTTATAATATCTATTAAGGTAATTTAAACTTGTTTTTTTTCAAATGATTAATGGATGGATCATTAAAAAAATAATTTATTTATCCTACATGAGATAAGAAAGGAATAATTTGTTTTATAAAACTGATTTATAGAACTAACTAATAACTGATAAGTTAACTTCTAATTTATAAAACTACTTATAGGTGGTAAACTCAGTTTGTAAATTAAGTTAACAAGTTAACTTATTAAATTTGAAATTTTTGTTAAATAAGTTAGTTGATAAATATAGAATGAAAAAAATAATATTATTACATAACTTTTGTTATATGAGTGAAGTTTATATTTTTCTTTGATAAAAATATATTATTAAATAATTATACTTATAATATTTAAAAAATTATATATATATATATATATATATATAATGCATTTTATTTAAATGACTATTAGTCAAATTTAATTTTTATTTATTTTTCTATTTCTTAATTTAAATTATAAAAAACATTTAAAACGTTCTAAAAAATACAAAAAAATAATGAAGTAATTAATTTTCTATATAAAATTGAAAATATAAATTATTAATAGGTAAGAAGTGAAGAATAATAAAAAAAATTAAAATATCAGACTATTAAAATGAATTAAATATGGTAAAAACTAGTTAAACTAGATTGTAGAAACCCATAAGTTGTAGTTGAAATTGTTAGATGCCAAAAGCTTACTGTTAGGTTAAAAAATTATAACTGATAATTAGAATTCAACTTTCTTTAATTATAAGAATGTAATAACTTAAATATGATGATTCAATTGCTGACTTTTCATCTCTTAAGAGACAATGGAAAATATCACGCAACAATTGCAAAACAAAGTATATATAAGATCATAATCAAGAGGTAGTAAATTTGTTTAAAAAATAACCTCTTTTAAGTAAAATATTTTCTTCCCGCTGAAGAGTGTAAAATAAATAATATCAACAATTTAGATGAGATAAAAAAAAAATAAAGATAGTATGATTATGTTAAAAAAAAGTCCACTTATATTATACTGGTTGGATTTAATAAAAATATATTTTCAATCTAAACATCCTTAATTATGTATCCTTATTAGGATTAAGGTAGCAAAGCCATATCATGAAGAGAACTCCTCTAACTCCTTGTGAGACGCTTAAGATTCTTCTTCAACCTGTTAGCCTCGTCAGAGGAGAAATAATTGAACATCTCATTTCGCCGAACCTTCCCGGGAACTTGGCCATTGCATCAATTAACTCCTCAGGAGTGGAATTTGGAAAAGCATCTTTTTCTTCATTGGAAATATGAAACTTAATATTTTCAGACACCCTCATATCTCATTAAACCATCAGCTAGAAGAACAGAGGACTCTCCACCTTCTTGGCGACTCCCCTTTGGAGACTTGGATATTGATTTTGAATGAGAACGCCTTCGAGAGTTTTCTCTTTTTTCTTCCCTTTCTTCTCAGCTTCAGTTGGTTCTCTTATGGGGGGAACCACTCTTTCTTCCGTCACTGTGACATTCGGTTGAGCAGTGTTGGTTTGCTCTGGCTGAGCTTCATCATCAGAATCCAACTTGCTCTCCTTTAACATCATGAAGAAATCCCTACCTTTCCGAATAGTGGACGCCTCCAGCTCTGTAACAACAAAAAAAAATTAAGTTAAACACCTTCAACCTTATTACCTTAAATAATTAACTATACTTTACCATCAAACTGATTCAGTGGACAAGATGACGCGTATACGTTGAGAAGTTTTTCGAGTCGACAACTTTCTTGAAAGACCTTTTAGAACTAAGATAGTTCTCTCTTCCTATGACAAGCATGAGTTTATTTTTGTTGGGCTATTAGTTCAATAGAGTGCAAATCTTGGGGTTTCCCATCATAAATATATTTTCTTCCCTCTCTTCAATTCTAGCTGTAAAGAACTCCTCTTTAAAATGCTTAAAACACATCACTTCGGTTTACTGATTAATGACAATCAAGTCACCCTACTTCCAGGAGGAGTGCTATAAAAAAAGAGGAAATTTTTGACAGTTGCTTTTAAGTTAAGCATTTTACATGCTAACCGAAATACTTGAATCACTGCCAAACTATTAGGATCAAATTAGATAGCAGTTGCTACATTTAGTATTTGAAGCACGTTCATTATCATTTCATCTAAAGGAAACGTAACATGGGAGTCAATAATAACGTGTGAATTAAAATAGAAAAAAATCATCTTTAGTCTCAATCATGACAAACATTTTCATTAGGTTCACAATACTTTATATTTACAACAACATTTGTTTCATAATTTTTCAAAATGACAGCAGATCTCGCAAAATTTAATAGGTCGGTATGACATTGAAAATTTAAAAAACTTTCTCTAATCTTATAGTGTAGCCACTCATACCCCAACCTTAAAGATAACTTTTTTTGTTCTATGACTTCGACCGCCACAACACGTTTGAAAGAAAAGTTTCTACAGAACTTTCCTCTGAACTTGTCGAAGTAAGATAAAAGGTTTTTCAAACATATTCCTCGTTGGACAACCCAAAAAATCCTCAAAAGTAGAAGTATTTAACATATTGACAGATAATAGAAAAATAGAAAATACCTATTCAATCTGGGTTGAAGACGACTTAAATGACTAGGTTTTCTTAGTAAGAAGAGGATGAAATGTTGTGGGCCATGACTGAAAGTGAGGCTATTTAAAGGAGTTGAAAATGAGAGGACCTAATCCATCATATCACATCCCAGCCATCCAATTAAAGTAGATCCAACAGCATTAAAGTAGATCCAACAGCTTATATCACCATATGTGACCTCTTTGACACCTTATTAATGCTAGGAAAATGTAATTAAATTCAAAGCAAAGGTTGATGTGACCTCTTTGACACGTTATTAATGCTGGGAAAATGTAATTAAATTCAAAACGGGAAAATGTAATTAAATTCAAAACAAAGACTTTCGCGACACTGGATACCGTCTTTCAAATTCTCAAGGTCACATCTAGTCCACTCAAGTCTTGGGGGCCCTATGTATCCTTATCCAGGATTAAGATAAGCGAACCAATATCGAGGAGGTCGATTCGAGAAGGACGGTTTGGAGCTGAATACAAAGTGTTAAAGCCCCAAACCCTAACTTGAAAAGGGATTAAACTATAATTAATAAAATTGTAATTGATAAACTACTAAAACAACTAATATAACAATTTAAAACTAACTATATGATCTTGGGCTTAAGTGAAAAATAATAGGTCCAAATGAATAGTAACATGGCTCAAAAGCAAACCTATAATAAGAGAGATCCCTACAAATGTAAAACTAATGTCATTTTATTCACTTTCTTTATCTTCTTACTAACTTGATCATTAGAACATCTTTTACAGATCTCTCAAATTGAGAAGAAAGAATCAAATATAAAGAAGGAGTTGAAAAAACAAGTTATAAAATCAATTTAAAGATAAATATTAAAGTACGGACGAGAAAAAAAAATAAATTATAAAATCAATTTAAAAATAAAGATTAAATTAAAGAAGTTTATCCCACGTCAACCAATAGCCAATTAGTATTTTGAGAAACAATATTATTTCACTATATTCTTAAATTATTCATTTCCAATAATTCACACAACAACTAAGAAAAAAAACTTACCACCTTATTCATAAATACTTTAGCAAGAAATACAAGGTATTATACTCGTTTATAACCACCCAAAATACTCGTTTATAATGTCCCATTCTTCTCATTTATCATCCAAATTTTGTCGTTTCCACTCATTTATTTTGCCAGCCTGTTACTTTCCTCACATTTATTTCGTTCATAGCTCCAAAACTGGTCCTTTCCTAGCTTTTATATTTTTTCTAGCTCTAAATTTTTGTGTTAAAGAGATTTCAACGTGTGGTAATATGAGCCATTCAATTATGAGTGGTGATACGTGTTATTCATCTTACACATTCATTTGACACTTTTATATATATATATATATATATATATATATATATATATATATATTATATATATAATATTTCATTAAATATAGCAGTTGTTAGATAGGTGAAATGAATGAATAGTAATGTTAAAATATGATTTCTGTTCAATTATTTGTCGGCAACTATAGAAATGTTATTTAATATTCTCTTTCTCCATTTACAAATGTAAAATCCATATATGAGGAAGAAGTACATGCAATTTCAAAAGCTTACAACAGCATAGAGATGGTAACCATCATTGCTTCTAACAGTGTCTTTCCACGTCAAGAAACTCCCAAAGGACATTTATGGTTATCAGATAGTGACCAAGTCTGGCGTTCAGGTCACACACCCACTATCTATGTGTACCAAACAAAACACAACGATGAAACCAATGAGAGGTTGCTGAACTCGCTTGCTGAGATTTTAGTGCACTACTATCCAGTAGCTGGCAGGTTGAGCTTATTAGAAGATGGTCGAATTGAACTGGATTGCAACGCCAAGGGAGTCACGTTTATTGAAGCTCAAACCACAAAATCATTGGGTGATTATGGAGACTTTTCACCTAGTGAATCTGTCAGGGAGCTTGTTCCAAAGATTGATTACACTCAACCCATAGAGGAAATTCCTTTGTTGCTTGTGCAATCCACAAGATTCCATGGTGGTGAAGGCTTTGTCCTTGGAGTGGCTTTCAGTCACCCTTTGGCTGATGGGCTTGGTTTCATTCAATTCATCAATTCATGGGCAAAACTGGCTCGTGGAGAGACACTGGAGCCACATGAATTGCCCTATCTGGATAGAACAATACTCAAATTCCAACACTCATCAACATCACCACGCTTTGACCACCCCGAGTTGAAGACTCTACCACTTAAACTAGGAAGCTCTGACATCAATGCTGAGCCGAGGAAGAAGACAAGTACTGTGCTACTGAAACTAACGCCACAACAAGTGGAGAAGCTGAAGAAGGAGGCCAATGAAGAACCCTTGCAAGAAGGGGTTATAGCTTATAGCAGATTTGAAGCTGTTGTTGCTCATATATGGAGATGTGCATCTAGGGCTCGTGAACTTGAAGAGAAGCAACCAACCGTAGTTCGGTTCAATGTTGATATCCGCAGCAGACTAATTCCTGCTCTTCCTAGGAATTACTTTGGGAATGCTTTGGCAGTGACAGTGTCACCCAAATGCTATGTTGGAGAAATTGTGTCAAAGCCTTTGAGCTATGGTGCACAAAAAGTAAGAGAAGCAAGTGAAAAGCTTAGTAATGAGTACATAAGGTCACAATTGGAGATTGTGTTAGGTGAGGAGCATTTGGATGGCATAAGGGCTTTCTTCTCAGGACAAGGAGAGCGTAGCAATTTTCCTTTTGCAGGGAATCCGAACCTTCATATCATAAGCTGGATGAGCATGGCAGTCTATGAAGCAGATTTTGGGTGGGGAAAGCCTGTGTATTATGGGTTGGCATATGTATCTCCACAAGATAGGGATGTGATTCTGCTAAGTCCACATAGTGATGGATCCATTATTGTCTTCATTCACTCCCAAGTAGAACAGTTGAAGCTTTTCAAAAAATTCTTTTACGAGAGTGTTGAAAATCGGTTCAGTAAAATGTGATTGTTTGACTGTATAAGATCGTCTAATAGTTAGAGGTGTGATAAGTGTCTAGTTTATGTGTTTTTAATCTTGATTTAAACACTATGCAGATATAGATAATTTTAGCAAATCAAACTTATACTCCATTTGGAATTTTGAATTAACTGAAAATAGAAAATATAATGAACTTTGCCCAATTTCCGTAGGAATTTTAAGTGCTGTTAAGCAAAATTTGACCCTGCACAGAAATTTGACTCAAACGTCAGGCTTTAGAACTTAAGCGGATTTGAAAGCGCTCAAGAGCTAGGCTTTGGCGTCGAGTGGAATTAAACTGAGAGCATCCCGAATCTGCACCTTAAAATACTCAAGCACCAGGCATTGGCGCTGAGCAGAATCAAAGCAGAGAGTATCTTTTGTGAATTTTCTAGTGTTGTACGGAGTTGAGTGTCGTTGAGCGGACTCAATAGAGAGAAGGGTTCATTTGAACATAGAATTAGCTGAGTGAAGCTATAATGTGCCGAGCTTAAAGATTATCTCAGGAAAAGAAAAAGCATATGTTGAGCACAACAATGAAGTAATCGAACCTAGAAAAAATCTCTATACGAATAAACCTCGTTTGGTGAGCAGTAGAACTTCGGGATCCTACACTCAGTCACTGACGCTAAACTTAATTTAGGGTCTCAGTAAAATTAGGTCAGAGTATAGACTACCTTATTTCTAGAAGTTAAGCTCATATTTATAGGTGTTGTAATGGGCCTAGAGCGTTTAGGCACGATGGCCCAGTCCAGTATAAGGCAGAGCCTGTTATGATCCATTCTAACTTGAATTCATTCTATGTACCTTCCACGTGTCTCGTGCATGGGACCGCCACGTGCCGCATGTGATTGGGGTGTATGTCAGTGCGTAGATGACTGCCTTACTTGTGACCGATCGAGATGAGCATCTCAGTCGGCCGTCTCGAAACACCAAAAGGGCATATGCAAATATAGTTTGGTTAGTATGTATGGTCGACCGTATAGTATATAAGCTCCCAACTCTTCGAGGGCAATCAGTGGCCGAAGAGGATTTAATACCGAATAGACAATTGACCAGATTTCCTGCGTCGGCTGTCCGAAAATGAATGTTAGAGCTGCATATTCCCGAACATTTTCTTAGTTTGTGCACATCTCGTTCTCCGTGCATGATGTGACAGGTCGATTCATCTGAATCGTCAAACGTGCTTAGATCGTGCGAATGGTAAGTGGCTGCATCATCGCTAGGTTTTGGCTATAAATAGCCGTTGATGCCGCTTCATTTGTCATCATTTCCATCCAGGTAGCCGAGTTCCTCCTCCAAGTATTCGATCGTCCATTTCAGCTTTCTTCTCGAGGTAACCATGACTTCTCTCTTGAAACTTATTCTGCTTCTGGGTCCTCGAGCGGGCAAGTTGCCTCAACCAACCATGGAGGTATGGCTAGGTGGTTGTATTGGGGGATCTTCGAGCAGCTTGAGCCTTAGCAATCCAAGTAACGAGTCCGTAGGGAGTGAGAGATTGGTTAGGGTAGAAGAGTCAGTGATAAAGAATAGGAGGGTAGAGATGTCGTCGACCTCTAGTATTAACTTGGAGGACGTTAACGAGGTTAACCTCCCTGAGGATGATTGGGTAGTGACCGAGGTTAAGACCGCCTATTCAAAGTATAGATCGATCGTTGCCCTTAGGGTTTTACTAGACACCCAAGACATCTTAGATCGTGTAGTTCCCAACCATATTTTCTCTTTGCGTTGATGTACGGCGTCCGACCTAGTATTCCACGATCGGGGGTCGTCATCTGTATATTTCTTCTATATGTATGCATGTGTAATGAGGGACTCTTGTGCGCTTACTCCGTTTGATGAGTTCTGCACAGGCGTACTACGTGCGTTGAACGTTGTCCCTTCTAAGCTTCATCCTAATAGTTAGGTGTACATTAGGGCCTTCCAAATTTTGTGTACAACTTTAAATATTACTCCACCATTCCTCTTTTCCTTCATCACTACTTGACCTAGTCGGGAAAGAAAGTAGGGTGGCTGTCTTTGGTTAGCCAGCCGAGAAATCGCCTACTCGATCCCTACTCCTCCTCGTACAAACACTTTAAAGACACTTTTTTCAAAATTTCATTTGGGAAGGAAGGCCGAGAGTATATATATAACGGGGATGAGCCGAAGTTCCCCCTTTAGTGGACCAAGTCTCCTACCTAGTTTGCAATATGGCCGAGGTCGGAATGAGAAATCGAAATAATGATAGGTTGATAGAGAATCGAAATGAGAAAACCAAAAGCCTAATGAGTTTGAAAGAGAAACTTCTTTATCTCTCCATTGTCTAAAACTGCATTAATTAATTAATACACAAAGAAATCAAAACTAGAAGCAATGTGAGTCACAATAGATTGGTGGAGAATCAATAAGTTTTTTTAATAACTTCCACATTGTAGAATCCGAAAATTATTGGACATTTGAAAATGTTTTCCGGATTGTGTAATCCAAAACAAATATTTTCGAAGTTTACAATCTGAAAGTTATTTTCAAAATAACCCATAGCTTCCAGATTTTACAATCCAAAAGTCATTCTCAAAACATTTTATCTTTCGGATTATAGAATCCGAAAGACTATATGGTATGGAGGGTGTTGAAGTGTATTATATTTTTGAATTACACTATCTAAAAGTTATTTTCAAATATTAAATACTTTCCAAATTTTGTAATCCAAAAGTCAAACTCATAATATTTTAACTTCCAAAGTTATACCATGTGAAAACATGTGAAAACATGTGAAAAGGTGAAGGGTAGAGTTGGACTATAATTTTTTTCAAGGATAAATTCATATTTTTGTATGAAGTATAAAGATATATGACGATATCATGGAAATAAGAAAGATGCTGTCTGAGAATAATCCATCTTAGGCCCAAAAAGCCCATTCTGAACGGGCTTATTTTTCCTGTAACCCACAAATTTTTGGTATACTCCATAATTTTCAAAATAGGTTTATTTTACTCTTTTAAAAATAACTTTCAGATTATTCATTTAAAAAAAAAATTCAGTACATGCTAGTTTAAAATTTTTAAAATGAAATTTCTAAAACATAATTTTCAGACCGAGATTGCAGAGCAGAATTTTTGAAACACATAAAATATATTCCAAAAGAAGCTTTCTAAAACAGGATTTCTTGGATGCATGTAATAATTTTTTCAGAATTGGTTTTCTAAAATAAGCTCTCGGAATAAGCTTTTTTCACTCTCTTCTTTCTTTGCAGCGTTCTCTCTCTCTATTTTGCAGCGATGATAGGCAATAGTAATGACGGTACGGTGGTGTGCTACAGTGAAGGAAGGTATTTTAGTCCTTTTCTATTGATAGTGGAGGTGGAGTTAGTAATGATAAGATGCAGGAAGTAAAAGATAATTGTTCCAAATAGACATGTTCATAAATTTACCTATATCTTGATCAAGCTTCTTACAAAATTACTAAGGATTATGATATTTTTACCATTTAACAAATTTTTATAACCATTTTCCATTTTCCAATTATCATTTTATCTTTTATTTTCTTTCTTTTCTTTTTATAAATACCAACTTTTATTTTTATGAAACTATAATACCCTTAAAAAAATAAGTTGTTATATAATTGTTACGGTTATCAAAGAATTATTTTTTAATTATTAATAATACAAAACTTTTTTTTATTTTTCTTTTATTTTTATTTTCTTTATTTTTCTTTCTATTTATTTCAACCTTTTTTTTTCTTTTTCTTACGTTTCATCTTGTAATTTAAATAAAACATTAATGTATACGTTTTCTTTTAAGATGAATATCAGTTATCAACTTGTCCCAATAGGCTACAACTAAAAAAGTAAAGTAAATATATGTTAAAGACTTCTTAAGTTACATTTTTTTTATACAATTTACACATTATTGTTTTTATACAACAACTAGAATCACATTGTTTTGATAATTTAATTATTTTTAGAAGAAAATATTCTTTGTACTTTTTAACCTTCATCTCTTTCAGTATTAACTGTGTATTATAGAGAGAGAGAGAGAGAGTGTGTAAAAATTAGATAGGTGAAAGGAGAAGTCAAGATAAATAAATTAAGAATAAAATTAAAACAAATATTTTAGTTTAAAATAAATAAAATAATAATAATATACAGAAAATCAGAAAAGAGAAGGAATTAAATAAAAAATGCACTAGTTTTAATTCAACGGAGAAAAGGAAAATAAATACTTCATTCAAAGAAATTGCAGAACCATGTCTTCAGGATCCATATATATCTCTAGGAGGCTCTGTCACGCTACCTTTTATTTTATAATCTTTTTCATACAAAAGTTCTTGTGGATTTTTTTTTAAATAAAAAATATCAGTAAAAAATAAATTACAAATTTGATTTTTTAGAAAAAAATTAATTGGAAAATTATTCTGCAAGAAATTACATGCAAATTTAAAATTAGTAGAAAAATTATCTACAAAATTTAAATTCACAGTAAAAAGAATACTTTCTATATTTTTAGTGAATTTTTCCGTATGAAATTTTTTTGGACCTTTTCCCATAAACATTTCCTACACATAATTTTTGTGATAAATTTCGTAATTTTTTTCGAATTTTTAAAAAATTAATTATCCACAAATAAATTGTCTACAAATTAAAATTCACATGGAAAATAGCAGTAGCCTCATTTCTTGTAAAAAAATTTGCAGAAAAAATCTCACGAACAAAATATATCGATGTAAGAAACTACATAAGTAATGACCATTGGTTCTTTCTTTTTACTGATCAACGAGGAATAAAAAATGCTATCATCTTAATCTTTATAATTTTGCTTTTCATCATTGGACAAAGTAAAACTTGCCTTAAGTGATGTTTTCATAAACACCCCTTGTCCCTAACCACTAAATATTTCTAAATTTTTTCATTTTACTAATGAATTTTATTTACTATTAATTCTAATCATTACCTTCCATGCTTTATTATTATAATTTCCTTTTGCATAGACTATATGTGAATCACAATTGAAACAATGGCAATGAAGGAGTTGGAATGACTAAAAACAGTAATATATATATGTCTACATTGTTAGGTATGCAGACTAATTTGTTTTTAACTTTACATCTTCTTAACCTTAAAGAACCAAGGCTGAATATTTGGGAGTTGAATAATCTCTAACAAGTGACTATCCAATTATGAAGAACACAAATGGACACACTTGCATAATACAGAATCAGTTGCCATTTAAATTCCACAAAATCTTCATATCTAACATTAATATCCAGCAGATGAAAATCCTTATTCTTTCTCCTAATGTAACCACTGCAAGATTATTTCCACCCTCTTCATCTCCCCACACACCAACTGTTACTAACACTCTCCCTACTATATAAATCCCACACAAGTTCTATTCAAAACCATCCACACTAAGGAAAAAAAAGACTCACCTTATTTTCTGCTAAAAGCTAATGGCTTTCTCTCACATCCCCTTTGTTCTGACTGTTATTGTCACTACTGCATTGGTCTTACATGCATCTGTTGCTGATTCTAGAGCACTCTCTGACCCATCTACCACTCCAAGCCTTGCTTTTAGGTTGAAGCTGGAGGGTGAACCCAATAACTGTTGGGAATCACTGTGGCATATACAAGCATGCAGTGGAGAAATCATAACTTTTTTTATCAATGGTGAGACCTACCTAGGGCAAGGTTGCTGTGAAGCTATTAGGGCGATTGGACATGATTGCTGGCCTAACCTTGTTGGTTCTCTAGGGTTTACCTCTGAAGAAACTGATGTGTTGGAGGGATACTGTGATGAAGCTGCTCATTCACCACTACCACCACCATTATCAGTAGATCCTTGAAGGGGGTTTGTAAGTGAATAACAATGTCATTGAACATTGATGAATAAATAATATAAAAATCTATGTTTGTTCCTTTTCTATCAAATTTCTATATTGCCACCTTGCCCTCATTGAGAAGCACAATATTATTTAAAAGCTGTTGATATGATCTGCACTCTGAATATACAATGTTGTGTTTCTTTTGGTTTACACACAAAAAAACTGGCTTACAATGTTAGACATTTTTTTATTTCTCAATGTTGTCATTTGATATAATCGAGTCAGAATATTACATACAATAACTGTTCTGTGAATCTTATAAAGGAGAGAAAAATATTAATTTTATATTATTGTAAAAATATATTTTTTATATAAATATAAAAAGAAGAACTAGTAATGTAAATAACTATGGTTTGAAACAAGGAAAGACTAAATATGGTGTACGTACTGACCCGCGTTGAAGGAAACTTTTTTATCTATTATAAACCTCTTTGAATTCCACAAACAAATTCAGATGATTAAGGTATGTTTTATGGCTAATTTATTCCTAATTACTGTTAGGAGAGTGTGTTTTGGAAATACTAACGTAAATTACTAATTTTTAAAATTAAATTTGCCTGGCTTAGGCTAACGAATGAGTTGCACTTATTACAGCTACCGTTTAACCCTAAGTTTGGAAAGTCACATGATCAAATTGAAATCCCAATTAATATTACCATTTCTAAACAAGGCCTATACAAATTTGATTTGTATACCCTATTTTTTCTGGGACTCATTTTATTGGAATGAGCAATAGCAACGAGAATAGGAACTCAATTTTGAAAGAGAGCAGCATATAGAAGCACATTCCAAGTATCAGGAACACCAGGAAGACACCAGTGGGTGCAATCCAAGCCCCTATGCCCTCCAGCACCATAAACAGAAGGATGGCCATCTTTCCTTAGCTGTGAAAGTGCAGTAATGTCCAATAATTTCGCAGGATTTTTCATGGATCTTAGCACTTTCTCTAATACCAACTCTGGTGGGAGTGCTCCTTCTGGATACTTGGATCCAAAAAATGGCTTAGTTTCCCCCACACAAGTGTTTGCTGCACTTTCACCCCACTTTTGTCCACTGCAACCATTCACACATGTGTTAACTCCAATTTTACAAAATTATAAGTTAATTTGTTGCTTATTTTGTTTATATGGTTACAATGAGCATATATGTTTTTGTAAATAAATATTTTTTTTATATGGTGAAATTGGTTGGAGGATACCCTATAGGTAGGGTTTATCATCTGGTTTGTCTTTGCTCTTCACAAAGTCATCAACTCAGTCAATCTTTTTCCAACTAAATACTACTTTTTATAAATTATTAAAACATCTGCTAATTTTCACATAGAACTGGAACTTAGATATTTCTAGGGAATTTTAATTTACAATTGAATTACTTTAAAAATTGGTTTTAATAAATTAAAATGATCCTGAATAAATTGATATAAAAGTTTTTGTATTTTTCCCTAATTAATTAAGATCAATTTAATCGCAGCAGGTACTTACTTCTCATGATCTGGAGAGACCCCTTGGAAGAAAACCTTTGTTTGAGCAGGGTTAACATTGTTGTCAACCCATTTGGCCCATGTTTTCAATGCTCTTTCGTATAAAACCAATCGATCCATGTCTTTAACTGTGTGATTCCCATCTTGAACGAAATCCCATCTACAAAATTATAAGAAGAAAGAGATTCAATAGTGTTGTAGATTTTGCATGTGAAGTGAAGAAGATTGAAACTAGCTTATGGGGTTTTACATACGGTTGTTTTCTTCCTGAGTGAATCCACCAATGCCATGAGTCAAATATCAGTACATCTATTCCTTTCCACCTTGTGGCAGCATCAATTGAATCTACATTTAGAACTCGACCAATTTTTTCTTGAACAATGTCCACCAGAAATGCATTACGTGAGAACATCAACTTAACATTATAGTCCTGCAAATTATGTGATACATTAAGTTATGAGGTTAATCTTCAAACTTTCTGTGCTTAAGTAAGAATAAAGTGAAAATTATGAAGAAATGTATGTAGTAGACCTTTGCCGCAGCCCTTTTTC
>Ga0209489_105015_pt1 | contig 23624 bp, 23 predicted proteins | sample SiratrowhiteBW_FD_187527 | JGI IMG/M metagenome (GOLD analysis project Ga0209489, IMG submission 187527) | Root nodule microbial communities of legume samples collected from California, USA - Siratro white BW (SPAdes) (version 2) | ecosystem: Host-associated > Plants > Roots > Nodule | place...
GAAATGTTTATTTATTATAAATTTAATTATCATTATATAATATATTTAGTTAAATGATTATATAATATAAATTATATATATATATATATATATATATATATATATATATATATATATATATATTATTGAAAGTCAAACACGTTTTTATCCTACTAACTTTTAAAATTACTCTAAAAAGTAACTCCAACAAATAACTGGATAGTTTATTTTTATTTATAATTTTAAAAGATAATTACAAACTAAATTTAAATATTAAATATTTTTTTTATATTGTTATAATATCTTTTTTAATTCTAAAATATAATTAAAAATATAAACTATATATGTATGAGATTTTTTTTAAGTATTATAGATATGGATTTTATAAGAATAGATGTAGTTTCTATTTAGTAATTATTTGATTCCAACCGCATATCTAAATAAACAAATACTTTGACAAAAACTATAAACAAAAAAGGTCCGTTGTAGTTTTTATCCCCCTCCGCCCACAGTTTTATATTCTGGTATGGCCAGTTTCTGGTTATCTGCCTCTCACATGCCATCCATATCTCTTTTCTTCTCTTCTCTTCTCCCTCTATCTTCGTTTCTTGGATCCCGTCACAATTACAATCTCCGTTTTTTGTTCTTCCTCAAATTTTCTCTCGCTACCAATAACAACACCCTTTTAACCTTACCAACGAATTGACTTCTCTGATTTTTTTGACAAAAAAAACATTGGTCTTTTAGATCTACAGATTTCACAACATCTTCTTCTCCTTTTCCTGTATTACCGCCATCATCCGACACCCTTTTGTCTGACCGGGTTTGATTCATCTCAAGTGTTGTGCTTTTTTCAACTGGGCTGGGAAAGCAATGGTGACGGTGAATCTAGGAATGCTTCATTATGTGTTGGACCACATTTATGGAGCATTCATGCACCGAACTAAGATGAGCACCCCGTTTTTCTCCCGAGGGTGGGGTGGCACGAAACTTGAGATGCTGGAGAAGATGATAAATCAATTGTTCCCGGAAGTGGCGGGGCAAAATTGGCCTCCGAAGTTGATTCAACCAGTTTGGAGAACCGTTTGGGAGACGAAATATGCGACTTTGAGAGAAGGGGTATTCAGAACCCCTTGTGAGGAGCAACTGCTAGGTGCATTGCCCCCCGAGAGCCACACTGCAAGGGTTGCATTCCTCATGCCCAAGTCTGTGTCCCCCAACAGAATGGCCTGTGTTGTTCATCTTGCAGGTAACAACGACATTGCTGATTAGCCACACAAATGGGGAAAAAAAGTTTTTTGATAGGATAAAATAAAGTGTTTTTGCCTGGTTGACCTGATTACATTATATGCTAAATGCAACCATTATTTGAAGAGTAAATTGCTCTACTGCCATGTGATTTCTTGAGATTACATACAATGTCTCTATTTTTTTGTTAACCCTTATAACAGATTCCCTTTGAAGGGTACATGGTATCATGTTTATCATGTTTTCCAAACAATTAAAAGGGTTCATTTTTATGGATAAAAAGTGACAGTGTAATATTTTTCATATAAGGGGACTGTGTAAGAGTAAAAAAATGAGGTATTGAGAGAAATTTGACCAAATATCTGTCATTGTAATTTTCTCTTATTTTAAAGTTCTTTAGAATGGAACCGTATAGTTGCTTTGTAATGATATGATCTTTAGTCAACTTCCCTATAGACAAATTAATCTCTGTTTTGAACATTTTATTTATGTTTCCCGAAATTAATATCCTTTCAAAATACATATTTATGAATATCCTTTTCAAAATTCATAACGATTCAATAGCAAGTGACACATCTCCTTGCGATAAAGTTTAATGTCATCTTAGAAAGTGAATTTCAAATTCAGTCTTACAAAACTTGATTTGTAAAGTGAAGTTTGAATCCACTTGTATATTATAATTTGATCATGGTTCTAGTTTCCCCCTGTCATGTCCCTTGCAAGGATCTACTTTAGCACTTGCTTTAGGACATTGTTTGAGGTCAGCACTTAACATAGTATGTTGAAAGTTATTATGTATTGTTTGTCTATTTACAGGCAACAGAATGATCTGATTTTGTGGTTTGACCAAAATCGTAAGGGGACCTCATTCAGTGAACAGTACATTGGATGGATTGGATCAGCCATTATAAGTAGTGAAAAGGATTGTGGTCTTTGGAATTTCACTTCTCACAAGAGTTACTTAGTTGAATGGCAAACTTAAGAAAACCATCACTAAACTATTTTATGTTAGTTTTACTATTTGATCTTTAATTCCTTTCATGAATTATTTGCATTCAAGGTTATATGAGTTTGATTAATTTTACTATTTATATTAAAAGTTTGATATGTTCATTATGTTAGAAGAACTTCTACTGAAACCCACAATATTAAATTCTCTCTGCCAAGTCTGTGAGATCCTTCCATTTTCTTTAAAACTAAAAGATATTTACCCATACCCATTTTGTGTGCAGGAACCGGAGACCATACATTTGAGAGAAGATTGCGTCTTGGTGGACCACTGATGAAGGAAAACATTGCAACCATGGTACTTGAGAGGTCAACATCACTTTTCATGATCTTATTCTGAAACCAAAAGGACCATCCTTTTTTGTTTTTGCAAACCATTCGTTTAATATATGCTCTGTATTTGTGGTTGTGCAGTCCATTTTATGGGCAAAGACGGCCTGTGCTGCAGCGTGGTGCAAAACTTTTGTGTGTTAGTGACTTGCTTTTATTAGGAAGAGCAACCATTGAAGAGGCACGCAGTCTCTTACACTGGTTGGACTATGAGGCAGGTTTTGGCAAGATGGGTATTTGTGGACTTAGTATGGGTAAGGCTGTTTAACTTTTATGATTTACACAGCTAGATTGATTTTCTTTTAAACTACAGAGAAGTAAAATTGTATTGCTTGAACTAAGCATCCTTTAGAAGTTGCGAAATCAAACAAGTTTTAAATTTTCAAATGTCTTGGCTTGTCCTTTTATATGATGTTTGCAATATTTGGATGTACTCCAGGAGGAGTACATGCTGCCATGGTTGGATCACTTCACCCTACACCTGTTGCAACACTCCCTTTTCTGTCTCCACATTCTGCCGTTGTGGCATTCTGTGAGGGGATTTTAAAGCATGGCACTGCCTGGGAAGCACTGAGGGAGGATCTTGCAGCCCAGAAGGTTGGAATGACTCTCGAGGATGTTAGAGAACGAATGAGAAATGTTCTTTCTCTCACAGATGTCACACGTTTTCCAATTCCCAAAAGCCCAAGTGCTGTAATTTTTGTTGCCGCCACTGTAAGTTCCAGATTTCATCATCACCTTATGAATGTGTGCATCAACTATTAAATAAATGAGGTTCTTTTACATGGACACCTCCACTTTCTGCTGCCTTATTTCTTTCTGTTGTTGCAACAGAACAACAAGTTAAATGTATATTTAAGTTTGTACACTGCTATATATTTGGTTTTTATATGGGCTTGGGCTTTATTGGAAGATAAATTGGTTTTCTTACATTAGTTTAAATTAAAAACTGGTATATCTGGAATAAAATGCAAGTAACATAACATGTTGATCCCTATCTCACGAGTCTACAAAGTCTTGGTTTTATTGAGATGTCCGCATTTGCCACTTGATTTCTGGTCTTAATTATTGTCAGCATTGTTTTGCAGGATGATGGATACATCCCGAAGCACTCAGTCCTGGAACTTCAGAAAGCTTGGCCAGGTTCTGAGGTGAGATGGGTCACAGGTGGGCATGTCTCATCCTTTTTTCTCCACAATGATGAGTTTCGAAGAGCCATTAAAGATGGTCTAGATAGATTACCATGGAAAGAGTCTCAGTTGTGACAGGATTACTGCACATGAAGAAGAAATTGCTTTTTACATTGTTTATTGGTACATTGGTCCTCTGTTGTAATTCTCACCCAAACTAATAACATGCATAATTGACCTCAGATCTCCGTCCCCAAATGAACAGGGAAGGATTTGTAAATAATCATCAAGAAAAAATGTACATTGAAGTTAAAAGGATGGGGTTGAATTTTGTGAAAAAACTGATACAATTGTTGGATGGGATTTAACTGTTGTGATCTCTTTTAAAAGTTTTCACTTGTGATGATATCCATTCATTGGCTTGTTTGTGTTTCGGGTAGAAGACCCAGCGTGATTGGATTGTCCTATCCATGAGAAGACGAAAGGATGGATTTTCCAAGACTGAGTTCTGGATAACACCCAGTGATATCCATTCATTCTACTTGTGTAATGTGTAATTGTATAATGGTTCATTATTGTATTTTTAATGTGGGTACCATATTATATGTTTAAAAAATTGTTATTGAATTTAATTAAAATGTTAGAAGATATGTGAACATAATCCTCTTTTAAAAATGTGTTGCAAGGGCAGATCAAGCGGAGTCTATGTTATTACCAGTGCCCTTTATTTGATTTAGAGGAAGAAATGATTCATCTTTCAATGGAATAGTTGGAGTTTATTTTACTAGGTATGGTGTCTATTTTGTTTAATTGTTAGTACAGTAAGAAATCCTGAGACTTCTTGAGCAATTGATTGTTTAGAAACTTTGCACATGTAGAAGGGTTCTCACAGTCCTTTTATGTCTCTTATTTTATATATTATTTGTTGATAAAAACATTTCTTTTAAAAATAGTTAATTTTGAAAATATAATTTTGCTCTTCTCATTTTTATCTGTGATCTACATGAAATTAAAGACAGTTAATTTCTTTTAAGTTTTCTTTATAAAATGTCAAACAACTACTATATTCACCATAATTTTTTTTTCTTATTTCTTCTTTTTTGGTCATTTACTTTATTACTTGTTTTCTCTCGCAATTCTCTTTAGTAATCACAGGATAAGTGAATATTTATATAACGAATTGTGAGGTTCCGAGGAAATACATCCTTTTATTTTAACATAATTTCCTTTCTAACTTTAAAGTTATATGTCTGTTATTCATTCTTACTTTAATATAATAAACATTGATCTTTTATAATAAAAAAAAAACACAAATTATTGTATTTGATTTATTGTTTAAGAAACAATCCTGTAAGGCTTGAACAACTTATGTAAGTGAGAATGAAATTCCTTTAAAACAAGTAAAACACTGTATCAATTGTAACACATTATATCTTATACATAATTTGATTTAGAATAAAAATATAGAATTTAAGTTATATTTTGTAATATATATATATATAGGCTTTGGAGGAATCTCAGAAACAGATCCACTGCTGTTCGAGTTTTGAACTATATCAGTCACTTTTAACAAGTACGTCAGCTGCTGTTTCTGTACTTCAGTATATGTGCAATTATAAATGGAAAGCTACTATGTTTCAACGAAAGAAACTTTCTATGCAAACAAAGACAACCCACCACTGGACATTTTTATTCAAGTGTGGACTTGGTCACAATGTCGTAGTCTGACAACTGATACGTTGCCGGCCAGCAACGAATAAATGTCCATTTCCAAAACAGATTAGAGTAACAAACAGAAACTACAAATTAAGCAGTTTGTGTTAATCAGGAAGAAGTCTTTTTCTTATATAAGTTGCCAACCAGTATATTTTCATTCACTTGCGAAACACTTAAATCAAATATGGCTGATTACCAAGACTACTTGCTGCTTTTCATAACATGTTTAGTCTCCACAATCCTGGTTCGAGCCATACTCAGCAGAAAACAAAACAAGACTAATAGACCACCAAGTCCACAAGCCTTACCCATCATTGGACATCTCCACCTTCTTTCTCCAATACCTCACCAGGCTCTTCACAAGCTCTCTACTCGTTATGGACCCATAATGCATCTTTTCCTCGGCTCTGTGCCTTGTGTCATAGCTTCCACACCAGAAGCTGCTAGAGAATTCCTCAAAACTCACGAAACCCGTTTCTCTAACCGCCCTCAAAGTTCTGCAGTTGATTTTCTAACATATGGCTCCCAGGACTTCTCTTTTGCGCCATATGGACCTTATTGGAAATTCATGAAGAAAATTTGCATGTCTGAACTTCTAGGGGGTCCCACGCTAAGTCAGCTACTTCCGGTCAGGAGACAAGAGACGTTAAGGTTTCTGAGGCTTATGCTCAAGAAAGGGAAGGCGGGTGAGGCTATTGATGTTGGGAGTGAACTTTTGAGACTCTCCAATAACGTTGTGTCGAGGATGATTATGAGCCAAACATGTTCTGAAGATGACACTGAAGCTGAAGAGGTGAGGAAGTTGGTGGAAGACACTGTTCTTCTCACAGGGAAGTTTAATGTGTCAGATTTCGTTTGGTTCTTTAAGAACTGGGATGTGCAGGGGTTCGGGAAAAAACTCAAGGAAATTCGGGAAAGATTTGACACCATGATGGAGAGGGTGATCAAGGAGCACCAAGAGGAAAGGAAGAAGAGAAAGGAAGTGGGAAGTGGAGGAGATGGGAAAATCAAGGATCTACTTGATGTATTATTGGACATACATGAAGATGACAACTCTGACATAAAATTAACAAAAGAGAACATAAAGGCCTTCATCTTGGTAAGTCACTTTCTCCGACCAAAATTTCATTGACTTCTATTCTACGTTAGATGATCTAGATTTATGCTAAAATATCAGTTAATTGATGTAAGATAAATGTTTACATGTGTGTTTTTGCATTAAATAATTGATATTAGGTTCAAAACTGATTCTAACTGACAATTTTAAGTAATTTTTGTGTTGATTCAGAATTTGTTGAACATGAAAAACTGATGGTATAGTTCTATAAATTTTGCAGGATGTATTTATGGCTGGAACAGACACTGCAGCCTTGACAATCGTATGGGCTCTGGCTGAGTTGATTAACCACCCACATGTGATGAAGAGAGCAAGGGAAGAGATTGATGCTGTGATTGGAAGTGGTAGATTAGTAGAAGAATCAGACCTTGTCAACCTTTCTTACCTACAAGCTATAGTCAAAGAAACCCTGAGGCTTCACCCCACAGGTCCATTAATTGTGAGAGAATCGTCTGAAAGCTGCACTATCTGGGGCTACGAGATTCCAGCCAAGACTCAGTTGTTTGTTAATGTGTGGGCTATTGGCAGGGATCCCAAACACTGGGAGAAGCCACTTGAGTTTAGACCAGAGAGGTTTCTTAGTGAAGAGGAAAGTGGTAAGAGTCTGTTAGATGTGAGGGGACAATATTTTCATCTGATTCCATTTGGGAGTGGAAGAAGAGGGTGTCCTGGAACCTCACTGGCTTTGCAGGTTGTACAAACCAACCTTGCTGCTATGATTCAGTGCTTTGAATGGACTCTTAAAGGAGGCAATGAGACTGTTGACATGCAAGAGAAACCTGGGATAACACTTTCAAAGGCCCATCCGTTGGTTTGTGTTCCTGTGCCCAGGCTTAATCCGTTTCCTCCCCTGTGACAGTGATCAAACAAAATCAAGATTGGGTCAGGGAGCAAAGAAAGGAAAAACTACAAATTAAAAATTCACATTTTGGCTCATTCTTGTTTATTTGTAGTATTCATCATTACAAATTTCACAGACCCTGTCTATGTTTGAAAAATGAATGCAAGCAAGGTTTATTCCAAACTTATGTTGTTATTCAATTAGAATTAAGATTTCGTCCCAGTTATACAAACATTTACTATGTACTGAACAGCAAAATGAACACTTATTTCTACAGAAATTTATTATAGCCTGTATAAGGAGTATCATGATTGACTTCTTCGTTATGAGTATTAATCACAAACAGGATCTTTAGTGTCATGGAATGATTTTAAGTCAAAATTTGGTTTACAGCCTGTTATTTTAAGCTCAAAATAAAACATTAAAGTCATAAATGTATTTGACTACCTTAATGAATTTAAAATGAATATGCTAGATCAGACATTCCAGCCAGAAATAGTGAATTTTAAAATATATTCATAAAAAATTAGTTCTCAAATAAAATAAATTAAATAGATACGAAATCTAAAGTAGACCTTACCCGCAACAACTTGCTTTAGCCCCTTGATAAAAAAGGTGATAAAAAAATGGAATTTTTCCTATCCATGAGAAGAAGAAAGGATGGATTTTCCAAGACTTTGAGTGAGTTCTCGATAACACCTTGTGATATCCATTCATTCTACTTGTGTAATTGTATAATGGTTCATTATTTTATTTCTAATGTTGGGTACCATATGCCCATGATTATATATTTAAAAGATTGTTATTAAATTTAATTAAAATAAGTTAGAACATATGTAAACATAATCTTCTTTTAAAAATAGTAAACTTTGAAAATATAAGTTTGATATTCATATTTTTATCTGCAACTGTGATCTCTTCATGAAATTAAAGACAGTTAATTTATTTTGAATTTTCTGTATTGAATGTCGAACAACTATTATATTCACTATAATTTTTTTCTTATTTCCTCTTTTTTGGTCATTTACTTATTACTTATTTTCTCTCGCAATTCCCTTTAGTAATCACAGGGTAAGTGAATATTTATATAACGAAATGTTGGTGAGGTTCCGAGGAAATAAAACCTTTTTTTTTTTTTACATTATTTCCTTTTTAATTTTAAAAGTTATATGCCTGTAATTTATTCTTATTTTAATATAATTAACAGTAATACTTTACAATAAAAAAACACGAATTATTCTATTTAATTTACTGTTTAAGAAACAATCCTGTAAGGCTTGAACAACTTATGAAAGCGAGGATGAAATTCGTTTGAAACAAATAAAAGACTGTATCAATTGTAACACATTACATTATACATAATTTGATTTAGAATAAATATAGAATTTAAGTTAAATTATATTTTATAATATATATATATATATATATATATATATAATAATTTTAAGTATAATATCAAGTTATATAAATATCTATTTTTTATTTTTAATATATTGTCTTTATTAAAACTGCAAAAACACAAACGTCATCTCTATCACATATTCTATTTTAATAAGTTAAAATTTAATTTTAATATTTATGTATAAATTTTATTTCAATTATTTTTATTTATTATAAGAGAACATGAGAATTGAATATATTATTGATTGAGCAGCATCTTGTATTATAATAAAAAATATTATGTAGACTCCAAATAATTTGAAAAAATTGTGCCTCTCTATATAACAGTATATATAATGGTAAAATTAACTATTAATAAATGATTTATTTATTTTTATCTGATATAATCTCGTCAAACATTTTCAAGAGCTGGAAATCCAACCCTAACCATCTTGTAATCAGTTGTAAAGCATACGCATTTTTTTAAAAGATATAATCACCGAACCAAAACGAAACTGAAGATGGGCCGAATTTGGGCCCAATTAGATGATGGGCCGGGTTGAGCATCCTCACCCGCTAGGTTTAACACATGTTTTGCCCTGAAAACTTCAAGCATTTTTAGGTTTTCTACTCCTTCCTCCCTCTCACCTTCAGAAGCAGCGTTCTTCTTCGTGTTTGTGAACAATGGCGTACGCTGCGATGAAGCCCACCAAGCCCGGCTTGGAGGAATCTCAGGAACAGATCCACAAGATAAGGATCACCCTATCCTCCAAGCACGTCAAAAATCTCGAGAAGGGTATGCATCAATTCATTCCACTTTTCCTTTTTGTGTTTGTTACAATCCTTAGGCTTATGTTTCAACTTTGATATTACTGTTAGTTTGTGCGGACTTGGTTCGCGGTGCAAAGGACAAGCGCCTCAGGGTTAAGGGACCTGTTAGGATGCCAACTAAGGTTCTTCACATCACTACAAGGAAATCTCCTTGCGGTGAAGGTATTTTACCTTTTTTTTCGTTCTTTTTGTTATTGTTATTATGTGCTTCACCTGTCACTTTTATTGTGTGATTCTTATATTTTGCTTTCATGTTTACACTGCAATTTGGATTGCTTCAGTGTCCTTCAATCTTGCTTTGATACTAGTTGTAATCTTAAATATCGCTGCCCTGAGTCATGATGATTCGATGGAAGTAGTAACCAAAAGTGTTGCCTCTGGTAAAAAATGGGTAGTCGAAGAAATTAACTGACTAATGCCAAATGAGGTGCTAAATTGGATTAAAATTGTAATGCAGTATTAGTTCTGTAAAGTTGTATCTTTTATGCGATCTTGGACCATTCAACCCGTCTGGGTTTTGTGATGTTGCAAGGTCTGGGTTGGCGTTAAGTAAAGGTTTAGATGATGGAGGGTATTGAAGGAAAAGGGACAAAAGTTGATTTCATTGATAATCTATTATTTTATTTACTTCATTCTAAGAAGCATTAAGTTTGAGATGAAAGGACACCGAGGCAGATAAATTGCAGTATAAACATGAAAGGACGTTTTGAATGATAGTAGGTTCTTAAATCAGAACGTTCTTAAACAAATTGTAATGTTACATTATATGATAAACTGACTGTCCTATGCAAATGGCTTGCCGGTTTGGCTGTATTTTCATGTGTTATCTTGCAATTGATTTTGTGTGATTTGTGAGCATGGGCGTTCTTGCAGCCCGAAACATACTTCTGCTGGGGCTGAAAGATTTGGTGTAATGCTTTGTTGATTTGCACTATTTTTTGAATTTCGTGAGGTTTCATGTGTTGCGTAGCTTGGTGATTTGATTTTGAAGTATTGTGTTCAGTGTTTAGACTTTCTGAATGTTGATTTTTGAATGAGTGATTCATGACACTGCTACTTGTTTTAGGTACCAACACATGGGACAGATTTGAACTCCGTGTGCACAAGAGAGTCATTGACCTCTACAGTTCCCCAGATGTTGTTAAGCAGATTACCTCGATCACGATTGAACCTGGTGTGGAGGTTGAGGTGACCATTGCAGACGCCTGATCTTGATCCAAATTTTATTTGCATGCTTCCTAGTTATTTCCCCCATATTATTCTGTATTTTGTAAGTTTTGATTGCCTGACTGAGTTGGTTTGTTTTATCTAGTTTTACGGTTGTAGACATTGATGAAATACCAGAGAAATGTCTTAAGAAATTCTAGAATCTATTATATAGTTGTTTTGAAATTATTAAAATCACTTTTTTCTGGACTCCGCCATCATTATATCTTGTTATTTCCAGCAAATTTTCAAACCTGATACTAATGGTGAACTAGTTTGAGATATTCTCCCAATTGAAAACGAAATGAAAACCAGGCAAAATGTTAAATGAAATTTGTATCGAGTGAGTTAATTTCATTGCAAAAGGGTACCGATTTTCGAAAGGAAAAATTTATCTTTCGTTTTATAGTTCTTGAACCCAATTGGATTTGTGTTTGGTTCGTTTGGTTTCAATTAAAAAATAAAAATAATACTTCTTCAACTCTGGTGCCACAGTTATCTTTTTAACGAAAAAAAAAATACTGGCCATAAAATATGCATGGCTTAATGTTTATTGTTCTACCTCTGCGTCTCAATTTTTTGTATTGTTTCTATTTTGTTGAGGAATTACAAATCAGTCTCAATTTTTTTTATTGTTTCTATTTTGTTGAGAGTCTCAATTTTTTTTATTGTTTTTTTTTTAGTAACTACAAACCAGTGTGGCAGGAAAACAATGTCAATTTTTTTTATTGTTTACAAAGCAGTAAAATAATGTCTATGAAATATTAGAAGCCAAAAAGACAACATCAAACTAGATGAACATGGTCTATTTCACGATTTAAGAATTGAAACTTGGGTGAATGTAAACGCCAGACATTGTTATTTATTTTTTAGGAATGAGTATTTTTATTTGAATAAGAATTAGGATTACAATAATAGCATTAAGCTGGGTAGAGTGAAGTGAAAAGTCAGTTACAGCTGGGAAGGGGCGATCCACACAAACACTTGTTATGAAAGTATGCATCCACATCAAACTTCTGCAGTCGTCCTCCCTGCGGAATCTCACCACAAAGTCTATTATAGCTAACGTTGAACCCTTGCAAAAAATCTACTGCGGTCAAACCCACAGGAATCTTTCCAGTGATCTTATTGTGATTCAAATCCAACGATATCAAGCTGGTGGAGAACTCCACGTTAGACAAATCAAACGCCAACAAGTTCCTCGAAACGTCAACCGCCTGCGTCGTTTTGTTGCTCCCGAAAAGCATGGAACCGTCGCCTTCCAGTTTGTTCCTCGAAAAGTCTATGCGTCGTGGGTCTATGTTGGCCAGGGAAGCCGGAATGGGCCCGGAAAGCTGGTTGTGGGAAAGAAGAAGGCTTGGGCCAGGCCTCTTGAAAGACCCAAAGGAGTCCGGGATGGGGCCCGTGAGTTTGTTCCGGTCGAGGCGCAAGGACAACAGGTTGGGCAACTGCGAAAGCGAGTTTGGTATGGAGCCGGAGAGGTTATTAAAGGAAAGGTCGAGAAACTGGAGATTGGTGAACTGGGCCAGAAAAGGGGGTACTGGGCCGGAGACGTTGGTCCAGCTGATAGTGAGCTCCTTGAGTTTAGTGAGCTTGGCGATGGTGGGCTGGATTGGGCCGGTGAGTTTAGGAAGCTTGTGGAATCGGAGGGTCTCTAGGTAAGGGAGGTTACCGACGGAAGGTGGTATTGGCCCCGAGAGATTGGTTTCGGGAACAGAGGATAAAATGACGAGGGAGGTGATGCGGTGCGTTTTGGGGTGGCACTCGACGCAGTACCATTGGCAGCAATCGGTGTCTGGGTTCCATGATGCTAGAAGGTAAGGGTTGTTGAAGTCCTTCTTTATTTGCAGCAACACTTTCTTGTCCTGTGGGTTGCACAGTTCAGAGAATGCAACTGGGGACAACAACAACAACGTGAGAAACCATGATCTAAACACAGTTTCCATTTTGGGTGGTATGAGAATGAAGGATATGTGGGAGAGCATTGGAATTTATTGCATGCCTTGGATAATTTAATAATAATATCACTTTATTCCTATGATGTCTGTAGTGACGACACCTCACTTCATCTTCATCCTCATCCATTCCTTCTACCCTACTCGCCCCAAAGGAAGGAACTACGAGTTCCCCATAATGTGCAGACACGGAATCCTACACTCAACCTTTTTATAACCATTCCCACTATACAAACTTAACAAAATAAACTCATCAATTACCATTTTAATACCATTCAACTTTTCTATTCTGGCTATCAAAACAAACATAAGATCCTTCAAAGGATAAGTTATATGAATCCCAAAAAGTTCTATGATCACGTAAATTCTTATTTTTATTGGTTAATAAAGGTTCATCACGTAATGAATATTTAAATGTTAATCACACAATAAATTTATACTATTTACACATCTATAATGGTAATTAGGATTTCAACCTAAACAAGACTTATTATTAAAAACTAATAAAATATTAGTAAATAAATTAAACATATTTAAAATAAATGAAATATAAATAAGAACAAATAAATTGAAATATATTTGTTTTATATAAATATTGAAATATTTTATCATAATTAAATTGAAATAAATATCTAATTCGAATATATATACATATAATGGAAAATCTAATAAATCTTAATATAAATAATTAGAACTAAAAATTTTTAAATTAAAATAATTATAATAAGAAACACTTTAACCTTTCAGTAAAGAATTACAAACCCAACAATATAAATAATATTGACAAAATCAAGAATAGACCGAATAAATTGAATGCTCTATTTAAGAGATTCTCACATATTTACTAGAAAAAAACTTATTCTAGTTACACATTAGGTCACTTGTTTTTATTAATAATTAAATTAATATAATAATCAATAAACTAAATAATAGATCAAAGAAAAAATAATAATAATTCTAAGTACTATAGTTTAAGAGTTTCCTAATCTCTTGACTACCATAATTTGATGGTGGGCAAGGTAGGGCAAGCACTAAGCTTAGGAAAAAAAATAATTTATTATTATTATTACTTGGTTGGTCTATGCCTAATGTGAGGACTAGCTGGATTGGTCAAAAAAGTACAAAGGGTCTGAAATTGGTGATCATGAAAGAGATTTGTTTAGCTATTGGATCTGGCAGGACACTGCATGCACCTGTGGCCGCCAGTTGTATTTATGGAACCCAAAATGCGTCAAAAAGCAATCATCTTAAAATACTTATTTTTCTAAAATTATATACTGATCGAAAACAAAACCAAAATGCAAAATATAATTAAAAATTTAATCTAAAAGAGACATACTTTTTTTTTCCTTCTTGTCGCTTTGGATTACGGAGTGCTAATAGTGTTTGTGTCTGTACATATAACGAAACAAAAAGAAGTCATTGAGCACAAGTTTAAAAAGATAATAAATATAGGTTTATTAATAAGAAGTCTACTAAAATCACATCAAATAACCAAATCATAAATGAATCAAAACCAACAATTAATATAAACATGACGTCATGAATGAGTTAGTAATAACCATTTTCAGAAAGTAAAAGTAATTTAAGAGCTAGAAATGGTTGAGAGAAAAATTTCAGCAAATAATTGAGTTTTTTTTTATGCTTACAATCACTTTGTTAATAGATGTATTCAAGAGTTTATCATAGTTTGAGTTGAAATTTTGATATTTTATAGATTATAAATAAGTTTTTCTTCTTTGATTTTGATTAGTTTGAATAAAGATGCCTTTAAGAATTGTTTATAATTTTCCTGTAAATTTTAAGTTAATTTAATTGATTAAAAATATTTTTTAATAAATTAAAATATTGTTAATCTTGTCGGATTTGTAAACTAAATAATTTTAATTGATTAAAATTACTTGAACATTTAAAGAATGAAGTTTGTGTTGTTTTAACTTATTAAAACATAATTTTAATTGGCCAAAATCAGTTAAAATATGCTTTTAAGCGACTTTAACTTTAATCGACGGAAGTCTCGTAGTCTAAGTGGTTAAATTGTTTTTAATTGGCTGTTATTAAATTTGCAGAAATATGTTTCTTCCTCTTTTTAAATACAAATTAAATCAAAGTTTAAATGAGATCTTTCAAAATATTTTGCATTGAAAATCAACATTCTTTCTTCTCTTCTTAATTTTAGCTGAAATCTATAGTGATTTTGTTCCATAAACTTTTTCTTTTCTAAGTTTATTGTCCTTAATTAAGGTTGTTAAAGAGGAATAATGATGTAAGATATCTCATAAAATTTAAGATTTTGGTGGTATGTTGTATTCTTTTTTTCTTTAAAATATATATAAAACAATGGTTGTGGAAAGAAAATGAGCAGATTTTTTTTTTCTGAAAAATAATAAGAATAATTTGAAATAAGGAATAAATTAGAAGGATAATTAGGAAAGAAAGGCATTGCCTATTCAAAATTTAATAGAATTTGCTTACGTTAATCATGTCTTACTTAATTGACACAAACTTGTGTATAATTATCCATTGATGTAACCTCAATGGATTGGATTTACCTATCTCTCTACTCCTCTCATTTTCCCCCTCCACTGTTTCAAAATTCACAAACTCTCTACACCTATGAGACAAAACAATTACAAGTATAAAGGTGATTTAAGTTAAGAGGAAAAATATACATGTCTCAAAACATATATTATATTTTAACCTCTTGTAGGTAAACCCATAAGTTTAAGGAAATTATTTTATGACATAGATTAATAATCAATTTTTGTATGGAGTGTTGGAAGTTTAAATATTAATATTTTTTTTTCCTATAAACTTTTAAGCGTATTAAAATAGTGATTTTGTCTAAGCCGTATATTTCTAATTTCTTGATGCTTAGATACATTAAAAATACTTTTTATTGTTGCCCTGGACGATATTCAAATAGATTGACTGGGTTCCTACAGTAATGACTATTTATACTATTTAATCTATTATGATTATTTGTTGCAATAAAGAAAGAATGGAACCTAGAAGTTAAGTGTTCATAATCTTATAAACTTTGTTTTGTTACATCAAAGAGATAATATAATCTGTGTATAAAAAAAATATTTTTTTAAAAAGGTGCTCTATTTTGATTATTTTAATTACGAAGAAATAATGAATTATGTTGTATTCTAATTTTATTCTCTTCGTCTTTATTTTAAACTCGACAATTTTAAAATTGTTAACAATTGTGTAAAATTAGTATAAATAGATATAATTATTATTTTAAATTAGACTTTGAAGAATCATATACACAAGTTTTTCTAAATATTTTTTATTCAATTATGTCTTCTAAATGATCATTCATCCTTTCTTTATAATAGGATTGTTTAATATTTTTCTATGTCATGTTTATATTGTATAACTTTTCAATATAATAGATGATAACATATTTTTTCAAATTCCTGATGTATTTTTTCCAAATCCTAATATACTTTATTTAGTAGACAATAGACGTAAGGACAATAATACGTCTCGTTGATAAATTTTTCATTTTTGTGAGCAAATTGCAAGAATTCATTAACTCCTTTTTCATACTCTTCACTAACTCCTACATGCCGTGATAAATCTCTAGCTATATTATTTCAATGGACTTAAAGTTAAAACATTTTATACTATATGTAGAATGAAAAAGTGATTCCTAATATAAATTTTTTATTTCCTTCAAGCCTTCTAGTCTTTATTTTCCTTAACCCTTCAAGTTCCATAATAAATAGTCCATTACAAATAATACATCAAATTATACTTGAAGTGAAAACAATTATTAATGGAACTTAATTAAATTTTAAATGTTTAACTAGTGATTGAGTGTAAATATAGCATTTTAACTTTTTTTTTTCAATGGATATAGTTCATAAATGTCAAAGACTTCACTTGGAACGTAAATGTAACATTGAATAAAATTTTTAAAAAAAAAGTAAAATCACACGTTAAAAATATAGAAGCCAAAATTACTATATATTTGATTCTTTTAACAACTATGTAAGTAGAATAAAACTGCATTTGTGTATAATATTTTGTACGACAAAATCATACTTCAATTATAATCTTTTAATTCCTAGTATTTTAACCATTGCCCTTTGAATAATAATATTTAACAAGACCGATTTATAAGTCAACAAAACACTAGCTAACGCTTCGAATTATTTTTTTTTTTAAAGCAACTTCTATGGATTATTTTCTTCTGAAATTGACTGTTACTACCAAGCTTATAAAAGAATGGACCACCTAATTTAGTGATTAAGCTGCAATCAAGTTGTCATGACTTCACTTTCATACCTCAAAAGTTATACAATGCATACACAACTTTCTCAGACTAAATTCCTATCAACCTTGCACAATTTACCAGCACGACTTACCATGTAGATAATTTTTCAAAAAACTGTCAAAATTATGAAGCAAATAATATAATAAAAAAAATAAAAATTGATGACTAAACCAGTATGTATATGGTTTCATCAATCCTAATGACAGGTCAGCCTATGCATGCAACCCTTGGAAAGCAGAAAACTTTGTCTTACGCTCTATATCGGAGGAGGAACAACAAAACTTTCACGCAAAAAAACACAAAACTTCTTTTGATCTTTATTATACTCAACCTCTCAGCTCCATTAATTCTCCCCAACCTCTACTCTCACAAAAACGGTTTCCTACACATACCTTCAGAAATTTGCAGAAAGAAAATACCTCAAGAGCTAAAGTTGTTAACATTTAATTCTATATTTAAATATATGTCGATCTACACAGCCGCACAATGCTGCAATGTGAAAGAGGTAGGGTGGTACCAAAATGAGGAGAGAACATTTAAATTTATAATTAAAGGAAAATGTAAGAAGCTATAAATTAAGGGCATATTATATTATGTTATATTATGTAACTAGGTATGGAGTATTATGTCACGCATGCATGAAGTAGAAGTTGCTATTCTACGCGAGGGCGTGCCAACCACAATGAACTCAGAGCTCGAAGACGATGGAAGTACTCGGCTATAGCCAGAAAACACCTTGCAGCTTGACGCGTTGATAGGAGCTGATGCAGACGGTGAATGGTTTGGTGCCGAAGATTATCTGCCTGCAAGTTTGAATTGCAAAACTTAATGTTATTATTGCTATCACTTTTTAATAGAAAACAATATTGAATCTCAATAACTGTTCATAATTTGATTTACTGAAATGGAGATAATTTTCACTAGACCCAGCATTAAAGTAAAACTGTTAGTACTTGTAAGAATTGCATTATTTGTTATTTTTGCATATAATATAACATGTATATGGGCTGATTTTTTTGTATGTATGTATGTGGGCAAAAAATCAACCCTTTGCATGTAACTTCAACTGGTAAAAAATATTAAATCATAATAGTCAGAAATAGACACAGGTAGAAGAGAAACTGGAGATGTGGCAGTCTTCTCTTTGCGCCTTCCACATTAATAAGATATTGAAATCTCTACCCACGTACCTTGTGAAATTTTCATAGTCAAACTTTGGAACTTTTAATCAAAATATGGATCTTTTAACCTTATAAGCACCCAACATGGAAGGTGATAGAGGATTTGTAAGGGGATCGTGAATTAACTCAACACATTATTATATTATAATATTAGTATATAGTCTGCATTTTATTCAAAGGGGTGACTAACTGACTATTGTTGTTCAACACATAGACAACATTTTCAAAGATTGGATTTCTTAAGGTGACAAAATAACAATAATGATCACAGTAAACCTGGATCATGAAGGAGTAATTTTAAGTCAGCATTGTGGCTAAACGAAGTCTAGAATAGAGAATAAAAGTGGTCAAACAACCAGTGGTAGCTTAGATGAATTAGGGAAAGGTTGTTACAAAACTTATTATCCTTAGTCTATTTACCAAAAGATTCCTCTAGTTTTCGGTTTCCCATTGTTTTGATGTTTACTTCTGATTCAGCAAACCTATATTCTGATTTCCTTGTAATTAATTAAATCATCTATACTTCTCCAGAAATTACTAATAAAAGGTGGTGAACTAACTTGGGTCACATGAATACAAGTTACAAAACATATATAAATATATAAAAAAAACACATAAATAAATGAATATGACCGTTGCTGATTAACTGTAATGTTTTTTCCAAAGAAATTCAGATTACCAATACTATTAACTTAATTCAAAATCAAATGCCTATTCCTACTTAGAAAAGAAGCATATGTCCCATTTCATGCAAAACTCATCCACACCATATGTTGCATCCGTTTCAAACCCAAAGTCCACTAAGCGAACACAACTCCACATTAGACTCAACGTTGTCCGTTTGTATGAAGTAGTCAAAAAGGAAGTTATGGGGAAGGGTCTGTGTTGTGTCTTCAAGTCAAACGTTTATGACCATGACATCAGAGAGATATGGGGCTAAGGGATATCTTTTGATTAGAATTGTATTGGTGAGGGACCACTCATCTACCTAGTGTCACGTGTATATGATCAGTAGTACACACTATCCTTTGCCATTGGCATTCAATGTTAATGAAATGTTCAAAACAATTTAAACTTTCAGTATTACAGTTACTGCACTTTAGCTATATATGTTCCATTGTTCTTATTATGGTAACTTTGCAGTATGCTTTTAATACGCGTTAGTACTAAACTATATCAAACAACCTAAATTTATATTTGGGTATTTAATCTTAACTAGTACTATAATCAAGATGCTGTTTTCCTACTACTTTTAATCTTTAGTACACACAAAACTCAATTTGGTTGCACGTAATTTTCCCTATTAAGGTGCATGTTTATTGTGTCCGGTATACATATGTATCCAAGTAGTTGTACCAGACAAATCCGAAAGGAAAAAGAGTCCTTGTCGAGATAAAAACATTAGTCCCCAATGTACCTCTAAATGAGATGCAGATTTTATAATCTGTTTGTAGATTCCATCTAACAACCTCAAGAGAGAGACATGCATAGAAGGAGTAGTTTATAGGGTTGGGGCAGGTTTCCCTACCCAAAGAACACCAGATTCTTCATGTTACCTAACCCCACGAGATTCGTTATGAAAACATGGTTTCGTTATGGAAACATGGTCGTAGGGACCACCAAACTAATCAACAAAGATCAAACGGTCACGAAACTCCCTCACCAAATCACCAATGCCAAATTCAATGTCCATGATGAAGATGTTTTTAGAGTAATGACATTGACACGCATAAAATATTACATTCTTTAAGATAACACAAGAAATACATATTCGTTCATTATTAAAAAGTCAATTGTAGAGAATATTAATTGTGAGATGTGATGAATAACATTACTATATATATACCCACACATTAAATTTGGGAGATGCACGATTAAGTCAAAGTAGTGCAAGGTACCTGTCTAATGAACCCTTCCAGAGTTGAGAGCTTGTTCATGGCCACAGCCATTTGTCCCATATAATTAGCCATATTGGGAGGATAGCTCAGAGAGTCTGAAGCTATTGTGTCCGAAAGAGATTGATTGAGAGCCTCCAGCCCTTGAGAGAGAGCCTCTTCTGCCTCTTGAGTCGATTGTTGCAATCCACATATACCCAATATTTGTTGCTCCATCAGAGGCTCAATTTGACTCAGAATAATCTAAAACACATAAATTCAATCAATATAAATTAACATATATTACTTCAAATTTGTAGAGAGAATATTAAATTGGTTCTTCTTGTAAGCCAATATAGTTATACTATAATATAATCATCAATGCATGAAAATATTATAAAATGACACAATTTTATGGTAGGGAGAAGTTACTTATTTATTGATTACTACAGAACATTGAAAGAGATGGAAATGGAAACGTGAACCTTGTCTCCATTTCCCATCATCAACAGGCTGAAAGAAGAAAATGAGAGATAAAGACCCATGCCATTCCCTTTCTCTGTACTAGCTAAAATTTTCAATGATAGCCGCTTCTAACCATGAATTGGAGTTAAAGGTATGGCATAATGAGAATGAAGCCTAATTCAACCCACTATGAAACCCTCATGATTCCTTTTATCTTTCATTGATGACATCGAATTCATACCCTTATTTATTTTTATTTTTTTTGTTTACCCACCGACAAAGACGGAGTTCAAGCATTTATAAGACAAACTTCTTGTAATGAATACAGTGTATAACTCACCCCACTCTCCAAGTTATCATTAAATCACCCCACAAATTTCAAAAAATACAACTTTTTGTAAACAAAATACTGAGAAATCATTTTTACCAGCAACTGAGAAGCTTTATATCAAGTGATATGTCACGTATAGAACACCAAGTTAATTTTTTTTTTTTTTCTAGTTGTCACACGTAATATGTCATTACAGATTCATGACTAGGGACATGTGGGTAGCATTTGTGTACCATAATAATTTTATGTACCTTAATGAGTTCAGAAGGCCTGAATCCTCCGATCCACATGAAACAACGTTCAGCTGGGGTTTTCCACATGCCAGAAACGAGATGGAACACGTCTGTTTTGGCCACTAGGCTCTTGAGGTTCATTACTTGATCATAATGCGCCAAGCAATTGTCCACAAAAAGTCTAAGCTCGTTCTCAGGAAGGTGCTCTTGCACTGCAGCTCTTAGCTCACACACTATGCGGTGGTGATCCTCAACCCATCTTGCATATTCCACGTCAAACATTGCAGCCTCTGAAATTTAATTTAAAAATTATCAGGAAATAAGAACATTGGAAAATGCAAGAGAATAAAGCATGCACAGATAGCATGTTGTTAGTGGGAAGAGATTGAGACCCGAGCTAATGGTATTCATAGCCACAGGGAGGCTTTGCTCTCCTCCCAAAAGTGTACCTCCACCTAAGAACATGCCCTAAAAATAGAAACACGCATTACTTGTAAGTTGTGAAAACTGCAGGTGTTTGAACTTGAAAACTTTAGCAATGTCATGGCCAGTTATGGCATATGTGGTTTTATTCTCCCTTACCTGAGTTCTAGCACGTTGTAGCTCTTGTTCCAGCTGATTAAGCCTAACCCTACTTGACTCTAGCTGTTGAACATATGCCTGAGAGAGAGAAAGAGGACAAACCGAATGGCTCATGACTAAGAAGTGAGGAGCCTTTGAAAATCTTACCAAAGGAGTGTAAAATAACAGAGTTGAGTTAAAATAATCTTCCTTGGGAATCACTAACCTTTTTCCTCAGCCTGCTTTTCCTAGCTGCCTCTCTATTCTGAGCAAGTCTTCTCAGTGTCTGTGCACACAAAGTTTTAAAGTGGAAATATTAGCTTCCTTATTTTAAAAGAAAAAAAAAATTAGTAACCAGCTTGAAAAGGATGGATAAGGAAGAACAAAAAAATAAATAAAAAATTAAAGAGTTAACCTTAGGATCTGGTGTTTTAGGTCCTTCCTGTTCAGAACTTGACGTTGGACCTTTGCGATTGCTCTCTCGCTGCCATATTAAATGCATAGGATTAGAGAAATTTTTAGATACAATAAGAAGAAGAATTATCATCAAGGTCAAAACCTCAGGCTTCAAAGATGCTACCAAACTCTATATCCTAGTCATTTATAACAGATAGATTTGTCTCTCTGATATATATATATATATGTTGTACCTTGACAGCTTTGGGTGGTTGAGGGGCAGAAGCAGCTTCATTTCGAGGGTTGGCCAACTCCATCGACGGCTCTGATGGTCTCTTTGAACCACTTGTTTGTGGAGAAACTAACTCCATGTTAGCCTATCAAAATCATATATAAATATATAAAACATATTAATATAGTGTCATTATTTACTTACAACGAATAATATTGACCAAACTTATCATCATCATATGTATGCAGCATGGAATAGTAACAGAAAGAGAGAGTGGGAGTAATATAAATGGACAGTGAGGTATAGATAATGATTACACCTTGGACTTGGATGATGATGGCTCTACGTGCATAGGCTTAGATGGGAAAATGTTGAGAGTCGGAGGCCTCATTCCGGATGATGAGTTCTCTGCAGAGACGCATACATGCACGAAATTCAGCAACATCAATTATGTGTAAATGTATGTAAGCACGTTAATATTTATAATCAGAGAGAAGGTGAGAGAAATGATAGACTGAAAGAGGGTCTGTTTTTTCAAGGGACAGAATGATTAAGAGACGACCCAAATGTGAAAATAAGAGAAATCACAAAAGACAAGAGGTGTGAGGCATTTAAATTGGTACGAGAATTATCATGCATTTGTAGCTCTCAATCCAAACTGAAAAAAGGAAGAAAATAAAGAAAGCAAAGAAAGTAAAGGCAGAAGGAACCCCCATACCCTACTCGTTTTCCTTTTCAGTACAAGTGGTGTTTTTGTTTGAAGGAGATCATGACACCAGTTTGTTACATGTCATGGTCTCATGCCTCCAAGGAATAAAACAAGAAAACAATTAAAATAAATAAATAAATGTAGAGAGAGAAAGAGAGGATCAATTTTCACTAATTTTCATTTTTTTTTAGAAAAAGAAATATCTACTCCATCTTCTGCAACTCCCTTCTCTGCAAGGATTTGGTCAAAGGAAGTACGAAGCTGCAGATACGAATCAGCCAAACATGCTTTTGGTGTGACCCAACATGGAGAATCTCACAAACGAACGAAAAGTGGTAGAGAAAAAATCCCTCTTTTGAATTTGGAGAAGGTTAGAAACTAAAAACTAAGAAAGAAATTTCCATGTGTATGTGTGTGAGAGAGAGAGTTTACGAGAAAGCTCACGTCTTTGGTCTTGAACAGTGGAGGGGTCTGCTTGTCCATCAAGGTAGAGGAAAAAGGCTTGATCCAATTCACCCAAGTCATAAGCCCCGGAATCCTTGCCTCTGCTGACATAAACACACGCGTTGAACCACAGAAAAAAACAAAAAAAAAAAAAAAAAGAAAAAAA
>Ga0209489_105016_pt1 | contig 23619 bp, 17 predicted proteins | sample SiratrowhiteBW_FD_187527 | JGI IMG/M metagenome (GOLD analysis project Ga0209489, IMG submission 187527) | Root nodule microbial communities of legume samples collected from California, USA - Siratro white BW (SPAdes) (version 2) | ecosystem: Host-associated > Plants > Roots > Nodule | place...
GTTCAACCTTATGTAGTTAAGTGTTTAACTGCGCATTAGTTTCTGACCACACACTCAGGAAATCATCTAAGTGCACCCCTAACCTCCACAACTGTAAAATTTACATGTTTAACAATGTGCGACTTAACAAAGCTATGTCATGGCTAATTCCTATAACTCTCTAGCACTGCCATAACTAGGTAATGGCTGAAACTCAAATAATAGCTGGAACTGAAATACTCAAGGTCACTAGTGGACATTCTAAGTGTTCAACCTTATGTAGTTAAGTGTTTAACTGTGCATTAGTTTCTGACCACACACTCAGGGAACCATCTAAGTGGATCCCTGACCTCCATAACTGTAAAATTTACATGTTTTGAGACTAAATGGTCTCCTATTGCTTCATCATAAAAGTCACTACCATACCCATAAGTCAAGATTGAACAGTCATCAAATACCCACTGCCAACATTGGACATTCTAAGTGTTCAACCAGAAGCAATTAAGTGTTTAACTACCCAGTACTTATTGACCACACATCGCAACATATGTCATAAAAACATGTCCATCAATGACACCAATCATGTCATATGGAAACAGGTAAATACTAACAGAACTGTTTACTAACAAATGTTGCAAACAGTATTTGTACACAACATTCAACATTCAATACCCTCTACCAAGTTCAAATTACAATTTACAAAATTAACTTCAGAAATGTCTATATAATGCACAAAGATCTTAATAAATCCACTAGTCAGCAACCCCATGCTCATATAAGCTTCAATTCCTCCAACACATTTTGTCGACGAAGATTGTTATTGTGTAGGACCCATGTACAAACAAGATCTTGTCGATATGCTTGAAGTTCTTTCTGCAAAAAAAATAATCAAATATAAAATAAAATTAACTCCATTCATTTTAATTATTAAAAATCAAACTCCAAACAAAAAACACATGTCAACTTTAAAAAATATAAACTAACCGTTGTGAACCTAGGCATGGTCTTCCCATTAAACCGAGGCACACCATAAACCCATATTTTACACTAACCTGCAATGAACAAAAATTAAACTGCAATGACATTACCAACCACCATAAACCCATATTTTACACTAACCTGCAAAACTGCAACACATCCGCACAGGTATAGCCCGTGAGCATTCCTTTGTTGATGAAAACTGTAAGAACATCTATCTAAACTACTAATTAACATAGAAAGGACCGCCCCACCCCAATTATATACATTAAGGTCCTCCAAACTATCTAACAAATTAAACGGATATGTAGAAACAGTCCTAGAAGTTTTAGGAAAATAGAATACAACAAAAGCAAACAATATGTAAAGTCTACAAAAGTCATCTACATGTTTTTTAACATTTATTTTTCTATCATTCAATTTCTCTAAAATACCAAGTACGGTAATGTCCTGACCATTGAACAAATTTGTTACCAAACCTACGTTATTATCATCAAAACTAACCTTTTCACCAGTTATCCACAAGCCTAAACCCATACAGACATCTAAACCAGACAGTGGAACTAGAAATCCCTTATTCTAAAACTTTGCTCATTTGGAGACCAACGATTCACCAACTCCCTTAACAAAGGACACGAAATGTTAATTGGTTCTGCCATGCAAACAAGCCATTTAAATGGAGTTTTCTCCAACTTTGCCCTTTGAAAATCATGCATCTTTTTGTTCACCTCAATTATTACATCACTGTCCACTTTGTGGAAAACTCTAATTTGCGATAAAGGGTAAAACAAAAGTAATTATGTCAACTACTTACATTTTTTAATAGAAAAACTATAATTAAGAAATAACACATTTACCTTTAATTCGTTGACATCAACGTTTGACTGTCTGCCATCAGACCTTCTACCAGCCATAACTTGGTTCCAACGAACCTGTTAATTAAAACAACAAACTTAATTAAACTTATTTGTTCAATAACCTGTGTGTACAAAATTTCTTGTATATAATCATTGGCGCATTCTTTTACATTTAACAAAACAACCAATACCATTAACACCATTGACAGTTCAGAACTGTTTAACCCTCTATACTTAAGTGTCTAGCTGTCTGCAAGTTTCTAACCACAAATCACAGGGGTAGCAATTATGTGTCAAACTCACCTCCATACTTGAAATACTACCAGTTTTCCACATACAGTCTTGAACCCACTGTACTTAGTGACCGCCCATCACAACAATGTATACGTAAATAACATAATACAAACACAACCGCAAATTAACAACTCACACTACACGAAGATAGAAAAAAATCTGTGGTGGAGGGCGACGGCGACGAGAAGAAGCTGTGTGAGGGAAAACCAAAAAAGGGAACCTGTGGGCGGCTGCGGCGCTCAACGGAGGAAATTTGTGGGTGGCTGCGACGCTCAACAGAGGAAGGTCGTTGGGAGGGGTGGAGGGCGACGGCGACGAGAAGCTGTGTGAGGGAAACTAAAACCCTGTGGGTGGCTGCGGCGCTCAAATGAGATGAAACTCAAACCCTAAATTTACCCCAATGCCATGCTGGACCAAATTTGCCACGCAGGAACTAATTGGCCACATTACTGCCACGTAGAGTTGTAAGTGGTTGTAATGCCATGTAAGGTTGTTAACTTATAAGCACTCATCGTGTTTATGGCCGTATTTAGGAGATAAGTTCCTAAATCTGTCTTTTTCTTTTGATCTTGGAAATACTTCAAATAATACTTCAACTAACAAGTCAGGTAGTATCTTTTCAAAGTATAATAACTAATATTCAAATAAAAATTTCTCAAATTATATTTTTCATTTATTTATATTAACTTTTATGTCTGTATCAATACGATTTTTTAGAGAAGATTTAAGTATCTTTTGATTGTAATTTCGAAATTATTTAAAAAAATACTTTTATCAAATTATATGTGTTACTTTAGAGTATGTGGAGAATATGTCGGATTTTTTCTCATTTTGGTGTATTTTTTATAATAATTCCCAAAATAGGCAAGAAAAAATTTATTTATCAAAATGGAAAAATTTTGTCACTTTGATAGGATTTCACATCAAAAAAATCTTTGATTCGAGACATGATTTCAGGTTGGTCAAATACAATTGACTTGCCGACGATTTCAATTAAAGACGTTAATTAAAATCTGGTTTCTCACAAAAACTCATTTCTATAACTATTTCTTTAATTATTTTACACTATATTTGTTACGTTTAACAATTAAAAAAAATAATTAACAAAACCAAAACAATTAAGACATACAAATTTATTTTTATTTTTAAAAAATAATATAATGATAATAATAATAATAAGAATAAGAATAATTTAAATTAATTCGTATAAATTTAATTTAAATAATAATAATAATAATAAGAATACTTTTAATTTAAAACAAAATAATATAATGATAATAATAATAAGAATCATTTTAATTAAATTAAATTCATATTAATTTAGTTTAAATAATAATAATAATAATAATTTTAATTAAATTATAAAAAATTAATTTAAATGACAATAATAATTATTAAAACAACAATTATAATTAAATTCATACAAATTGAATTAATTAATAACAATAAAAATTTTAAAATAATAACAATGGTAATAATAATTTAATGATTATTTTTGAGAAATAATAATAATAATCTAATAAATTTAATTAAAATAATAACAATAACAATAATAATAAAATAATAACGATTATAATAATAATATAAATAAAAAAATAATATTTAATAATATAATATTATCAGTAAGTGAATCAAGTTACAGTTGTCTATTATCATTAACTTGTTTCACTTATTAAATTTAACAAATATAGTGTCAAACAATTAAAAAATAGTTGTACATAAATGAGTTTAATAAAAAATGAGATTTTAATTAATATTTTTAATTGAAATCATTAGCATGTCACTTATATTTGACCAACTTGAAATCATGTCTCGATTCAAAAAAATTCTTAATGTAAAATTCTATTTAATTAACAGAATTTACCTATTTTAATAAATAACTTTTTTCTGTCCATTTTAAACATTATTACGAAAAAATATACTAGAAAAAAAGCCAAATATGTCGTTCATCTTTATTGTCGGAATAGGATGCGTAGTAAATTTTTTATTACTCATTAATGAACTTTTGGAATATATAAATATATAATTCTTATAGAATGTTTAGTCCTGTATCTTATCACTCAACTATTATTATTTTTATTTTTACTTTAATGGGTCAATGGTACGTCGTGAGAAAAGAAGGTTAAGAAAATGAAATTATAAAAATATCGTTTTATTGAACACAAATGTTAATACATATTAATATTGATCGCAAGCAAGCGTAATGCATATCTGAAATCAGAAGAGAATCCTAAAATCCTACCAATTATCATAAACTCATTAATCATGACATCAGTGAGACGAAGAAATTGTCTGTGATTGTGTATTTTTATCTCTTACAATGATAAATTTTTATTTTGAATATTTAATAATATTTTAAAATTAGTTATATAATAATTAAACACTACAGTTTAAGTTTTATTTATCTGCACTAATTATATTATTAAATTGAAACACACATTACCCTATCTAAAATATTGAAAAATACATATGTCCTGAAAAATAGATTGGTTATTAGATAAAAAAAATAATATTAAAATCGAAATACACACAAAGTTTTGTTTTCATCTCGTTAAATTAAAATTTCATAATTTACTAAATATTTAATTTGAAAAAATTACTTATATCTGAGCAAAAATGATTGATATATCGGACAAAAGAAATTTATTTAAGCTTTTTTCTTAATGTGATGTAACATTGCGGGTTAAACACGCAACTAGATGAGTTTGTTGGTTATGATTTAATGATTTGGATGGTAACGAACTAATGATATGATTTGAGTTGAGTTGGACGGTCCATTTATTTTAATTTATTTATTTTAATTTATTGATGAAGGAAAGTATCAAACATAATATAAACAATGGCTAAGAATAAAGAGAAACTTTGAAGTGTGAAGAAGATTCTTAGAAGTAATTGGCTTATATGCATGTCTAAGGCGCAGAGGATGAGGAAAGTAAGTAGTTGATTTTGTACGATGTGGTAGACATTATTTTAATCAAATCATAATGCAGTTTTTCTTTAACTCATCTTAAAAACTAATTCCTCAAATAAACTCATAGAAAAATCATTATTCAAAAGTAGAATCTCAATTTATTTTAGGGTGTTTGAGGTAAAAAAAAAACTAGATGGAATTTGGTTTCTACAAACTAAATTCCATCCTGCATTCTCACTTTTGTTTTGCAATTTTTTAGAAAGAGAAGGAAAAATCAAAAAAATAAAATCGATAATAGATAGCAATTTGAAAAATAATTAAAAAAGTTGAAATTGACATTAATTTGACTTAAAAGAAGGAAAAAAATAATTTAAATACTTTTTTTAAATATTAGTATAATTTGAATTCTGGTTTTATAATGTAATTGGGAACAAAATTTGATATTATCATAACAGTTTTTATAAAAACTGAAGGATAGATAAAGAAAATATAAAATTTTTGTAACATTATTATAATTATTATTTAGCATATAAATTTGAAAAAAGTTTTAAAAACGCAACAGAAAATATAAAATGGGTTAAAATATAAAGTATAAATTTATATTTTGCTTTAATTGTCTAATAATGAAACGAAATTTTTTTAATATTTATAAATATATGAACATCAAAAACATATTATGAATTAAAACTAATTTATTAATACATAATTATTATTTATTAAATTATTCAACAATTTTATTATAATGAAATGAAAAAATTGAAGTTAAAAAATGGTATAAAATAAGTAATGTAAATGATAGATTAAGGATTAGTTCAGCGTGAATAAAATATTTAAATGTTTTAAATTTTGAATTTCATTTTTAGAAAGAAATTTTAAAAATTAAAATATTAGAATGAAATCTGTATCATTAATAAAATGGAAATTTATTTACAAAACAATTTAACTGCAATCATAAATTTTTACCATGGGTTTAGATAGAACTTTTTTTAATTTATAAAACAATCAAATACATTCAATTTAAATTATCTAATTTTAAACTGTTTTACTTTTAAGTGTTTCGTTTAGATAATGCAATTCAGATTTATTGAATTTTAATTTTTTATGTTTAGACGAAGTATTTCAATTACTACTCTAAGATAAAAATTTGTTCTTAGTATAAGTGGTATCAGAAAGATAATATTTAAATATTTTATGGTGAAAATAAAAAGTTTATATAAATAAGAAAACTAGTTATTTAGATTTTATTTTTATAATAGAATTTCCCTTATCTTTAGAATTATGGTTCTATATGTCATTAATGAAGGTCACTCCTAGATTTTTGACATCGAGTAGAGCAAGAGTGTAGAGTGTTTGATTAGATTTTTGAAAAGAGTAAGTTTGATTTAAATTTTGAGGGGAAGACGATCCGAAAGAGAAACTAATTTAAATTTTGAAAATAATAGAGATGAAGTCGTCACATTAATTTATTATGAAAAACTATGAAAAAACTAGTAAAAGAAACGGTGGTTTGTGAAGCTGGTTTTAGATTCATGAGTCTGTTATGTGTGGGGAAGGTATTAACATCCCACAACGTCCGTCATAAGACGATACCTTTAATCAAATGAGTGTAGTTTATTAAAAAATTTACTTTTCCAAAAAAACACAAGTAGAAACAAGGAAAATATATATTTTTTTAATTTAAGACCGACAAGGATTCACTTGCTCCCGTGTATTTCCATCCATGATAGAAAATCAGGGTTTATGTAGTTCTGGTTTGAAATTGTTTGATATGGTGTTGGTATTTTTTAAATATGAAAATTTTATATTTTTTATTATTTTTAGAAATGTTTTATATATATATTTATTTTTTTTGAAATTTGAAATTTTTTATATTTTTTTAAAGAGAAAAATGCATATAAGATATTACTTAATGCATGCGGCCATTTGAATATCTGAATGAAATAATGAAACTTAAGTTACTCAGTTTGGCTTAGGATAATAGGCACTAAGGCTCGGTAAAGACACTCGATTTTGTTTTGGTACTCAGGCTTAGTAAAGACATTTGGTACTTAGTTATATTTTGGTACTTGATTTTATTTAGATACTCAGTTTTGTTTAGTGATAATAGGCATTAAGGCTCAGTAAAGGCACTTGATTATGTTTAAGTACTCAGTTCTGTTTAGGTACTTAGTTAAAAACACTTAGCACTTGATTTGAAGGTACTCAGCTCTGTTTCAAGATACTCGGTTTTGTTTAGGTACTTGGTTAAAAACACTCAACACTTGATTTGAAGGTACTCAGCTCTATTTCAGGGTACTTGGTTCTGTTTAGGTATTTGGTTTGTTTAGGTACTCGGCTCTGTTTCAGAGTACTCGGTTAAAAAACACTCAGGTTTGTTACAAGGTACTCGACTCTGTTTTAGGGTACTCGGTTAAAAACACTCAACACTTAATTTGAAGGTACTTGGCTTTGTTTCAGGATACTTGGCTAAAAACACTCAGCACTTGATTTAGAATAAGGTACTCGACTCTGTTTCAGGGTACTCGACTAATAACCCTCAAGTCAGTTACAAGGTACTCGACTCTATCTTAGATACTCAACTAAGAACTCTCAGGTCGGTTACAAGGTGAAAAGTAGTTTAGGTTGAGTTCAAGAGGGGTTGTGAATTGAACTTTCAAAGATTTTCGCAAAAGATGGAAAGTAATTAAGTGTAGAAAGAAAGTTATTTAGTAAAACAATCAAAAGTTTGAGTTTGAAGTGCACAACAAAAAATCAATTAATTGAAAGTCAAAAAAACAATCAATTGAAAATAGACACAGAACAACAAACAACAAGAAACAATTTATTGATATGTGAAAGCAATAAATTGAATGAAGAACACAATGCAGAATTGCCCATAAACAATCAATTGAATATAAGAAGAAGCGGGTTAATTGAAAAACACTCAAAGTACAAAATAAGACAAATTCAATTAATTAAATTCATAAAACAATTAATTGAACAAAAACTCAACCAATTGTAAAGAACTATTCCAAACAGTGACATAACCCAAACTGGGAATGTGATTTTTCAAGATTCTTCAAAAATTAGGAAACAATTAATTGAAACTGAAACTCAATAAATTGAAATTTATTGAAAACAACAAAGTTCCAGAATTTCAATAAATTGATCAGCCAATATAATTTGTTGAAAACAACAAACCGGAAATAAGAACAGGATGTAATAAATTAAACAGGCGAATCAACCAATTGCAAAAAATACAAAACAATAGCAGTAGGAAAAAAAATTAATTGAAGCCGAGAAACAATTAATTGAAAATTTGACAGATTACACAAAATGCAACAATTATGTTATGCGATTCAAGAAAGGGGTAAAAAGAGACAAAAAACACCAAGATTTATACTAGTTCACCCTTTCTCAAGGGCTATATCCAGTCTCTTTGCTAACAAGCAAAGAAATTCACTCAACAATCACCAAGATAAATCCAATCCAATACAATTACACTTGCACCAAGGAAGAACCCACTGCACATTGCAGAACACAACCACTACATCTCACAGAAGTTACAAAACAGTGCAGAACCGTGCTGTACAAATACAAGCTACACACCCTATGCAATTTGTAATCCAACCACACAATTGCAAACCACAAAACCTATCAATTTGTAACCAAAACCACTCAAAGTACAAGAGAAATAAAACACGAAATGCTTCTACACACGAAACACTGATATCAAGAGCAATGCAGAAGACTTAACTCTGGTGTAGAACCAAGTTTGAACGAAAATTCCACAAGAGAAGCTCCAAGATTCAAGTTCTTAAGGTTTTTCTTGATGTAAAACAATGTCTGAATGTGTCTCAAGGTATTAACACACTTTTCACACTTATGTGTTCGCAGAAAATTAGTCTTTTGTTTTGAAAAATGCGCCCTTGCAATTTATATAGGCACTCTGTTTTTTAAAATAGCTACTGCAGTTAAAAATAAATTGATTTATTTATTTTAATTCAATCGATTGATTTTTCTAAAAAACAGAAAAATTAGCAAGTTGATTTTCAAAAAAAGTTAATTGATTTTCCTCTCAAAATTGGTTTTGGAAAACTATTAATTCCTCACTTTATCCCATTTAATTATTTATTAACCAAAGTGACTTCTTGAATATCATTCAACTCGTGGTTTTGAACCAAAACCCATACTCACACACAACCTAAAACCAAAACCCAAGAGAACTCCATCAAGATCCATGATGACTTCATCAATCCACTTAGCAAGCTTTGATCCAAGATGACTTCATCAAATCACTTAGCAACCCTTGGTGCTAACACAAGGTTTGGGTTATTGTTGTCAAAAGGAATTAAGCCTAGGTCCTTTAGGTAAACGTACACAAGTTACAATTATTGCATCAATTTCAACTTTTGCATCATATATTCGTTATTATTATTCTTATTATGACTATTAATTTTATTATTATTATTATTATCAATATTAATAAGTATAATATTAATAATAACATTCATTATAATAATAATACTAAAATAATAATAATAAATATAATATCAAAAGTAATATTAATAAATATAATATCAAAAGTAATATTAATAATAATATTAAAAATTTTAATATTATTATTATTAATAACATTAAAATTAATATTAAATAATAATAATAATAATAGTATTATGATTATTAGTAGTAATGATATTAATAATAATAGTAATAACATTAATTGTAATAATAATAATAATAATAAAATTAAAAAATATAATATTAAATATAATATTAATAATATAAATAATTATCTAAGTTAATAATAATAATATTAATAACAATAAAATCAGACATGTTTGGTGATGATTATACAATAACATCCTTTTGTAAGTCAAAATAAGTTCCTAAGGAAGAAATAAGCACGTGAAACTAATTTTGTTGATAATTTTATGAGTGGTAAATTTTTTTAAAGTCATATTTATTGAGGGTGGAGGGTAAATCTTGTGCGTTAATGAGGTAAATGCAATATTGACCGTTAGATTATACGATGATACTCTACCTAAGTCTTTAAGTCGGTTAAAAAATAGTAAGAGTAACGTTTTAAAAAAAATAATAAGAGTAACCTTAGTTCAAGTAATAAGGTATATAGATTCTGTGTGTTGATGGATAGATTTAATGTTGGTCGTGATAACATTTTGGTAATGTTAAGGAAATAATTATCATTAACCTTAAAACCTCCTTTTTACTTTATCATTAACCTTATTGTATATTTAAACCCATTTCACAATTAGATATCTAATTTGAAATATGTTTATTTATATATGGTAATCAATATTTATGCATTTTTAGAACTTTTAACTAATTTCGTGAATTACACAGGTCATTTAGCTCAGAGCAACCAAAAGTTAATTCAGTCTTCTTTCTTTGATTTCTTCGTGCTTCGTATGTGTAACTTGTTTTTGTTTGGTTTGGTTTCGTATACTTTGTCTGCTGTTTAACGTTAAAACCAGCAAACGCAACAGAATTGGGACCCAGTGAGCATGTGGATACTGTTATGTTCCATTCCCGGTAGTTGAAGTTTCCTTCAACCCAAGATCTGGTCCCTCCTTCTTCTTCTCTTGTGGGCCTCATCGACTTCTTCTATTATTCTGCCACACCAAGTACCCTTCAGTTTTATTTGCAGGAATCTGGGATTCTCATGCAAAGGTCTTGGAATGTTCTTCACTTCATTTGCCTCCTCTTTCTTTTGCATTTGTCCATTTTTGATCCCTTTTTCTTTTTTCAAGTTTTTTGGCCTTCAAAACTGGTAGCTTTGTACTGGGCTTCTTACTTTCTTCTTTTGCTCTCTTTTACTTGTATTGGTGTATACTATATATGGTTTTTCCATTCTCCATCTGTCCATGGCATACTAAATTTCCCTTCTTTTGGAGTTTTTGTTGTTCAAAATTGAAAATTGTGACATGGTTTTAATGGTTTTTTCAATTATCACATCTGGGTGTTTCTTCATTTTTCCACATCAAAACAAAGTTGCATTTTGTTTGTTGTTTTTTTTTATAAGAACAAAGCCTTTTCTATGATGGAGATTTAGAACCGTGTTCTTGTCCATTTATTCTCATCACATCAACAGTTAAAAACTTGCTGAAATCTTCGATTTTTCTTTGTTTGATGGCGTTTTTGCTGTTCAGCTTCAGTTTCTGGTTCTTCTCAGCAATAACTGATTATTTTTAGTCACACACGTTTGTCATAGATCTGTTTACAGCGATCTGTTTTTAGTCTCTGTTAACGTTTCCTTTCCCAAGTCTATGCATGAGTTATGTTTTCTTCAACGGTTTTCTTAGAGTTCAAAGTGCATTAATTGGAATAAGTGGTTTTTAACCGGTGTGGACTTCAATTACTTTTAATAAAAGTTTGGTCATCTTTTTCTTCCCTTCTATGGATGATGTTTGGGTTGATACTGAGATCTAATTTGCCTTTCCTTTTCCGTGAAAGTAACAGGAATTGCAAATGGGGAAAAAAGGAAGTTGGTTTTCTGCAGTGAAGAAAGTTTTCAGTCCAGATTCCAAAAAAGATAAGGTTTACTTTAATTATTATGTTCATTGAACAAGGAAAAAGAACGACTATTACAAGCAACATATTTTTTGACACATTTCTTAGTTGCTCTATATGCTATTCAACTGTTCATAGAAATTTAAATATTATGGTACAATTGCTTTTAAGGTTAAGCCAATAGTTGAATTAGTCTGAGCACACAAGAAGAGAAGTACCAAAATCCCTGACTTTCCAAGAATACTAGAGAATTCGTCTAATGGGAAATTATGAAATCATAAGTAAAAGTTATTACAGAAAAAGAATTTGATATTTTTTGCAGTATTGATTTTCATGAGCAGTGTCAATCTGAAACTACCCTTTTACTTTTTTGTGTTTTGAAAGAAAAAACAGAAAAGCCACAAGTCAAAGAACGCAAGCAGTGACAAGGAGGGGGAAGTAGCAGCAGCAGTTGCTCTTCCACCAATAGAAGATGTTAAATTAATGGAGGCTGAGAAGGAACAAAGCAAGCATGCTGCTTCTTTGGCTTTTGCCACTGCTGTTGCAGCAGAGGCTGCTGTTGCTGCTGCTCAGGCTGCTGCAGAGGTTGTTCGTCTCACAAGTATGCCACATTACACTGAAAAGACCATGGAAGAGATTGCAGCTGTCAAGATTCAGACTGCATTTCGTGGATATATGGTATTTAATTACTTCTTTTCCTATTTACTTGGACCTTAAAATTTGGAAAATGGATGCTCTTTCTTTTCATGGCAAAAGGGAGAATGGAATCTGTTATATTTTATATAAACTTCTACGTCTCTTCTTGATTGTTTATTAAGCTAATACGATAGAGAATGCTGGAGAAATGGAAGAATACCAACAAGTTATATTCGTGTAAACTTTTCAATAAGCACCTTAGGAGAAGAAGAAAATAAGATTGTAAGTTGAACCAATGTAAACAATGTAACCAAGGTACAAGTTAAAAATAACTTTTTGAAGAAGTTAGATAAGAGAAATTTGATAAAAACGTTGAAGGGTGGAAGAAACTTAATTCATTTTACCTTATTTCCTTTTCTTAAAAGTATTTTAGTGAGAAGTTTATCCAAACATGGTATGATGTTGCACGTGTCTACATTACAAGGGTTGTACCTAATAGTACTGTTAAAAACAGAACTAAGCATAAAAGGAGATAGAAGAGTGGAGCATACTTGATGTTATAAATTTGCACTTTTGTGAATAGAAAAATTATGAAACTTCTAGTTGGACACAACAAACAACAAATTATGGCTAAGCTAAATGTAGACATCATGAGCCCACATCTACAACTAGCTTTTTCTTCACAAAAAACAAACTTTAACCAAACTTAACAAGCAGAATAAAAAACTACAGAAACATTAAGTGACAGTTTAAAAGTCTGAATTGCCAACAGATACAGAAAAGTGGTAATTATGCATTCAATAGTAATTACAGAAAATAGAGAAAATGAGTTCCAATAAATTACAATTGTGCCAGATAATACAGTAACCTCGTTATTATGCCAAAAGTTCGAATTGTAACTGGGTTTGTAGGATTTTGCATGAAAGCTCAAATGACTTGGAGAAATTTCAAATTTGTATTCATTTCTAGAAGGAGTTTCATTTTCCTTTTGTACCACTTAATTTTTTTCATGGTTATGAACAGAATTTTTTGGTTTATAGGCTGTGAAGATGCAATCTGTAATTATATTCAAAGGTGTATAACTTTTGGAGAAACAACTTCTTCAATATGAATGGAATTTGTGCCTAAAATATAGTTGCTTTGTGTTGCATATATAATGAGTGGTTCTTGTTTCGGAAATTATAGGCAAGAAGAGCATTGCGTGCCCTGAGAGGTTTGGTGAGGCTGAAAACCGTGGTGCAGGGGCAATCTGTTAAAAGACAAGCTAGTAGCACCCTACGAAGTATGCAAACTCTAGCAAGGTTACAGTCTCAGATTCGTGAAAGGAGAATCAGAATGTCTGAAGAGAACCAAGCTCTTCAGCGCCAACTACAGCAGAAACATGAAAAAGAACTCGAGAAGCTGCATGCTGCTGTAAGCATTATGTGCATATTTTCCTCTTCTATTATGAACCATTGTGATTAACGTGCTCTCTAGAAGGCCTTTGTTTTATTATGTTTTATTACTTGAGATTCGTGAATGTGATTTTCTTAACTGAGGGTCATTGGGAAAAAATTCTCTGGAAAAACATTTTGTAGTGGAGTTTTTAAGATATGCTTTATTGACTATTTTAGATTAAGGGGTCAATTTTTACTACTCAAATTCAGTGCTTGAGTCTTTCCTTAACCATCTTTTTATGAGAACTTGTTACTTTTCATCTGAAAACAATAAGCTTGAAAGGAATGGTATGTGATGATGAGTGCTGGCTTTTGAATATGTATTGAAGTGCAAATGCTTTTACAGAAGATTGGAGAAGAATGGGATGACAGTTTGCAGTCAAAGGAGCAAATTGAAGCCAAATTGTTGCACAAGCAAGAAGCAGCTTTAAGAAGAGAGAGAGCTTTGGCCTATTCATTCTCACATCAGGTGGCCAGACTACCTCATTGGTGGTTTATTCTCTTTTTTTATTTTGGATTTTTGTGGAATAGAGAGAATAACAATAAGTCAGTAGATGGTTCCCTAATTATTCACAAAATAGCTCATAGCATTTGTTCATGAAAAATTGTAGAACAGAAAAAGAGTTAAACTAGGTAAGATTTATCAGTTTTTTTAAACTGCAGTATGAATCAGCATAATTAAAAAAGTTATGGAATAACCTTTTTGTTCTAGTGATTGTACAGATATTCTACAGATATGTTATGGGAAATAAATATTACCATTTTATATTGGGTGCTATGGGTATTAATTAATGCATTCTGACGGTACTATGTGCAAACCTATTGAAGGAATCCAATTAATTAAACCAATTCACACAAAGAATGCTATTGCACATTACATTCTCTGGCATGATAACTTGTGAGGGCTGATCATTGTTTAATTCATAGGATTCAGAGTCGTTTACTTGATGACTTATGATAATAGTTACATCGTTTTTTATGTACAAGCTCATAAATCTATTTGTCACTTGGATCCTGTTCATTGATTTGCAGTTATTGATCAACAAAAGTACTGTTCTTTTTCTATTATGATCTATAGATTATAGCTAATAATTACTTTGTCAAACAGCAAACATGGAAGGGCTCTTCAAAGTCATTAAATCCCACATTTATGGATCCGAACAATCCCCAATGGGGGTGGAGTTGGCTAGAGAGGTGGATGGCTACTAGGCCATGGGATGGCCACAGCACTGTGGATCACAATGATCACTCATCTGTGAAGAGTGCAGCAAGCCGGACCATGTCAGTAGGAGAAATCCTCAAAGGTTATTCTTCTCTCCAAGACCATAACCATGACAAAAGACCTTCCCCTTTTGGCCAAAAGCCAAGAAGACCATCCCCTCACATTTCACCTTCAAAAGCACCATCTGCTAGTGCCAAGGCAAGGCCATCAAGCTCAAAGGGTAGTAGTGTCTGGGGTGGAGATGAGGACTCAAGAAGCATGTTCAGCATTCAGTCGGAGCGATATCGCAGACACAGCATTGCAGGATCCTCAGTGAGAGATGATGAGAGCCTTGCAAGCTCCCCTGCCATTCCAAGTTACATGGCACCTACAACCTCAGCCAAGGCCAGGCTCAAAATCCAAAGGTCTTCACCTGAAAAAGGACCTGCTGCTGTAAGGAAACGTCTTTCTTTCTCTCCTTCAGCTGCTCCAAGAAGGCATTCTGATCCTCCTAAGGTGGAAATTGTTTCCTTTAAGGATGTTCCTGCAGGAAGGGGAAGATAGTGCTTTGGAAATGATTGCCACTTGAGTAATTCTTGTAGGAGAACAATATCTACGGTTCTGTTTTTGGATAAGTTTCTGCATAATCACTTATAACAGAAGATAAAATGAATCAAACTTTTCTTCTAAGTTAAAATCAACTTTTATATAGCTTCTCTCATCTAACTTTTTTACAAGTATAGGTACATAAGTTGATTTTAACGTACTAAAGGAGTTTGATTCATTTTTTTCCTCTCCAAACAAGTATTTATAGAGAGATTCATTCAAATAAGTCTTATAAACACAACTGATTAAAAGACTGAAGATAACTTGAGCACAAATTATATTTCAAATCATCTTAAAGCCTTTGAATAGTTGTGTTTATATTATAGAGACTGTTTGATTCGCCATTGCTCTTGGCACCAAGTCTCTTGGAACCATGAATGAAGATTTTAATTGTTGCTTTGGTCCTCCTCTTCAGTTACCCTCTTGATGGTGCTTTCAGGAGTAAGATTCAATATTTGCTTATCGGTTTTGTTCATATGGCCAAACATATTTTACATTTCTTCTTAACAAACAACTCTATTTAGGTGGATTTGTTTTAGGAGTGACACTAGCTTTTTGACAAGGTATGCTTTTGGTTTAACTTGGTGTAACCCTTGTTGGGGTAGTATGCTATTTGTAATGTTATTGTAAATCAATTTTTGGTTTTGATTGTGACTATATTAGTTGTTAGTTATGTCCCTCTATCCGTGAATCGTTAAGCGTGTGAAAATGTACATTAAACACCAATTGATTGGTGAAAATGTGAAAGCAGGAGGTCATCATCTTCAAATTTTGCTTCACTCATTTTTTCTTTAAGGTGCGGACTCATTACAGAAAGAGTTATGGCTCACTCATTCCCAATCGATACATGCTATACTATTGAGAAATGATCATATTTATTTTTCTCTTAAATAATGGTGGAGTAAGACTCCCTTGATCTCCAAAATTGTGAGACAATTTAATTTAATTCTTGAAATTTATAAATAAGAATTTCCCAAGGAAAAATAAAAGATTATCAAAGATGCATCCAGGAAGGGCTAAGTGCCATATAGGAAATTTATTTTCTTAAAATTTATGAAATAGACAGTGATTGTTGAACATAAAAATTTCCATAAGGCTTTGTTTGGTTGGGGGAGTGGATTTGAGAAGATGGATTTGAAGGGATTTGAGTGGATTGTGTGGGGATGAAAACGTTGTTTAGATTAAGGGTGGATGGTAAGATTTGAAAGGATTTGAGGAGATGGATTATGAAAGTTTGGGAATGATTTGATAGATGTTATAGATTTGTTTTTATTTTTTTAATTGATATATTTATGAAAATACTAATTAACCCTTATGAAATAAGATAGTAAAAAATTAAAATGAATTGGATTAAATTGATTTTAATATAAAAACATTACTAAAATTATTTAAAACATATCTTTTAAATTATTTAAAATTAAACATAAATCCTAAATAATGCAATAAAATCATAAATTTATTATTCTATTAAAATATACATTACTAAAATTATTTAAAACATATCTTTTAAATTATTTAAAATTAAACATAAATCCTAAATAATGCAATAAAATCACAAATTTATTATTCTATTAAAATATACAATTTAGTCTAAATTATAATTAACTGAAATATGTAAAAAAAAATTCTTACAATCTAAACTACTTTTTTTATTGAAATTTACTGTTGTTTTTGTAAGTATAAATTATTTTTACATTTTACTTAAATTGAAACTTTTAAAGTTATTAGTCTAAATAAAAATAGTTTGCAATGTTTTTTAAATTTACATTTTTATTAATTCTCTTACTTAAAAAGTTAAATAATTTTTTACTATATTTTTAAGATATTAAATACAAATTTTTTGAATTCTTATTTTATTTATATAAAAATATTAATAAGTTATAATAAAAAGTATATAAACAGTCTACTTAAATTGACTAAAACAAATGAAAGATGTACTTAAATTTAAAATAAAGAATATTAATAGATAACATTTAATTAAAAGTAATTATTCAAAATTAAATACTCTTATTAATATATACATGATACCATTAAATGTTATATATGTTTATAAGGATATTTGGTAATTTCCACATCATTTATGGGGACTATTTTGTAATTTCAAGTTCCATCCCTTCAAATCTCTTCATATCTTTTCATGTTAACAAAGACGTCATCCTGCAAATCCGTCTTCATCCATCCTTTCAAATTACGTCAACCTTCATCCCCTCAAATCCATCATCTTGAACAGTAAATCTTCTCAAATCAGTTCAACCAAACAAATACTAAAAGAGTGAACGAGATATATATATTTTTTTTGAATTTTAATTAATATTTTGAAGGAATTTCCCTACAAATCAAAGAAACATAAAATATTTAATCAAATAAAAATGCACTAGGGTTTCTTTTTCATCAATCCAACTAGAATGATTAAAATGTGTTTTATCCATTCTCTTAATCCGAAAAGTTTACAAAACGAGTAAATCAAGTTAAAAGATTATAACTTAAATTGAATTAATCATCTTTAGTTTAATTCATTTTAACCAGTAATTTAAATGACTTAGATTGGATTAATCTATTTTACAGAACAATAATTTTATTAAGAAAAATAAAATATTAAAAAAGTATTTTATTAAAACATACATATCAAATTATTATTGAAAATATATTTGATTTCACAATAAAATTGAATGGAACCTATAAATTTTATTCACAAAATATAATAATTGGACAAGAATAAAAACAAATCAAATATGCATAATATTTATTTTGACTCACTCAAACGATTTAGTCTTCTTAAGTAATTATTTAAAAATTTTCACTAATTAACTCAAAAATACAAGTATTATCACATTTTCAGGTTATAAAATTATTATTTTTTTTTCGAGATAGTTCTCTCTTGATCTCCTTCTTAAATCAAGAACTCTTAAAAACAACAAAAATAAATATTTTTATAAAAGTACACTACGCATTGAGTATGTCTTCACAAAATGAAAAACGTAAAAATTGAAACACTCAACCCGAAAATCAAAACTACCAAACGCTCAATCAGTATATGCTCAATGCAAGTGTTCCTGAATGTGATGTAAGATGGCTGACTTGCTTAAGTTCTAGTTCTGTTGCTCTAAACTCTATTAATATATATTAAACTTAGTGTGTACAACTTGAATTTGTTTATGTTTTTTTTTTTTCAATATTCTCATGCATCATTCTAGTGCGTGCTAGATGGTTGTAGAACATGAACTTAAAATCCAATATTGAATAATCATCAATATCTTTTTAATGTTTAATCAATATGAATATTAAGCAAAAATTAAACATGAAACAAACTTGAATTCGCTTGAGCAACTTCAATTTGTTGTTTGCAGTTTCCTAAATCTTCTCTTTGGTAATTTGATCTCTCACGTCAAATCTTTAATAAATATTTAATCATCTAAGTGTATTTTTATTTCAAATCTGTTCAAAAAGAAAAACTAAAACAAGAAAAAGAAAAACTAAAACAAGATATGTGCTTCACATATTAAAACAAAATCATAAAACAATCAAAATCTATTACATGAGAATATCACATAATTGTGCCAGAAAACAGAGGATAACTAAATTTTTTGATTTTGAGTTATTATTCATTAAAACATGTTTCATCTTTCAATTAATATTCAATTAAGAGTTCATTTATGAATAATCTTTTATTATAAAAATTCATTTTGTTACAAACAATCAATTTAGTTAAAAACTAATATGTGTTATTTGAGATCTTGGACTTGAAGAACAGTGTGACACACTTTGACCATCTATGACTCTATTCTAACTTTAACTGCCTATGACTTTGACCATTTACTCTAACTTCAAAAACAATTCAACTCTTTGTTTTCATGTTATTTCTTGCTCTTCCACAAATATTTATTCATTATATTTGTTTTCTCCAATTGACAAATAATTTATCATGTAGAAGGCACAATCATTACCAATATAAAAAATATCACTAGTGTAAAGAAAAATCTGATATTACAAATTATCAAACTCTACACAATTGATAAATGAAGCTTAGTTGGACTTGCAGCTTCACAAATTTATCATCTAAAACACATAATATATTGTTTCACCCAAAATTTTTTCCCTTCTCCTTTAATTCCTTGTCCTCACCGCCACTTAGATCCTACTTGTTATAATAGAATAAGTTCAAGTTTTACTATTTCCTTTCTCAAAGTAAAAATTCATTTTCATCTTTATCTCACACTTAAAGAATATAAAATTTTTGTTCCATCTTCATTTGCATTGGGTAAGAGGTATACCCGTACCTAGGCTTGTTTGTATTTATTTGTCCCTTTATTGTTCTAAATATTAATTAAATAATTTTTTATAAAAATAAAAACTACAACAAAATAACATATGATTATTAGGAATTATTATAGCATAATAACAAATTAAAGTATCAAAAATAATTAAAAAGATAAAACAATTATAGAAAAAAATAAAATTGATCAAATCTATTGATTTGATGAGATGGAGGATCACATTTTTTGAGATGCAATATACTATTTGAACGAAAATTACATAAAAATGTAATTAAGATTGTAATGCGAGGAAAAATATATTAGAAATATAAGTAAACTTGATAGATATTCAACGAGTTCAATTATTGATAAAAAAATGAAAATTTTATAACAAAACAAAAATTTTTCAAAATGAAATATAATTAAGGGTCAAAGAGAATACAAATGATACATTTTTTTATATTATGTAATAAATTAAAAGTTTACACGATTGAAGACTTGAACTTTGAGAATTCAATATTTTGATATAAAAAAGTAAACAATAAATAAAAATGTTAAAAAATAGATGAAAAGGATAAAATATGTATCTTAGAAATTATTTAATTTAATGAAAACGTTGTTTGTGTTTATATTTTCTGAAATACATTATACAAAAAAAAATAAAAAAAGATATATAGTTAAAATTGTGATAAGAAAAAAAATATCTTAAGAATCTAAATAACTTTGTAAATTTTGAAAAAAATCTAAAAATTAAAGAAGAATAAAATATTAATATTTAATAATTTTATATGAGTACAAGATACACATCTAATATCCTAAACTCAATTTTAAAAGTTAAATATTATTGACATTCATGCCTAGTTAACAAAAAAGTTTTATATCAAAATCAAAACAAATTTGAAGAGTATCTGCAACTACTAATTATCAACTTTAATCCTTAATCTTGACCAATTGTACCATCTATAAAAAAATCACTAACTTTTTTATTGGAAACTCTATTTTGTATTAAAATATTAAATTTATTTATTAGAATTAATTTTCCTCTTTGACTCAAGAAAATACAATAGAAAATGGAATCTACGCGATTCCAAAAGCCAATTCCGTAGTCATGCTTCAGCCTGTCTTCTTCCCATAGCAGAGAGAGCAGCGACATTCAGAATCTGTGAATGAAAAGCGCCAAAATTTCTCTTCAATCCTTCAACTTCCCCAGGAATGGTGAGCAGATCCTCTTCCTTGTTCGACATTGCTTTCCTCAATTTTTTTGTTTCCTGCAACACTCCTTCGTGATTTGACCGGTGTAATTTTGAAAAAGTAGTAACTTTGCGGCTTCTATTTTCCCTGTCTAATTCATATTAGCCTCATGGTTATCTGTTTTTAGGTCGTAATTTTGTATTTGCTTGCGAAAATGCATTTAAGAAGAATATGGGTAGAAAGGACTGTCATTAAAATGATCCTAATTGTATTGTTGCCTCTTAACAGATTTATGTTTTATAAGTATTTTTCCCACGCTCTGAAATGCAACGATGAAAAATTTATATGCACTTATGAAATATTGTTATATAGAGGGGAAAGTTTAATTTCTAGGTATTGTTGGTGTGAAGAGTTCTGGTCAGGTTAGTCCATCAGTTGTAGGAGTTATTGCTGATAAAAAAAAATCAGTTGTAGGTGTAACTTTAAAATAGTTATTATAAAGTCAACAAATTTACCATACATGTCTATTTTGTAATTAGATGATAGTGTAAACATTCTTTACACCGTTACTCTGTTACTTATGTATTTGAAAAAACTGCATTAGGTTTACGGTTTGTTTGGACGAGTTTCCCATAAGAACTTTTAGGAGAGAAAAATATGAAAAATAAGAAAAGAAATAAAATATGGTGACGGCAGATTATATGATTAATTGGAAGATTGAACAAGTACGCACGTGAGGTTGTTTATGCCAAATTCATTTTAAAAGAATGATTCATAATTGTGATTTTGCCTCATTTATCTATTATGGCTTTCACAAGCAGGCTATTCCTATTTTGCAACTTGTTATGTGGAAAAGGTTTCATAGTGATGGTTTTAGTTGTGCTGGACTCTGAATAAACTTGTATAGTCTTCAGTTATTAGTGTTGAACTAAAACACATAATTAGTATAAATAATAGCAATTACTATTTCATTTTCTCATTTAGTTTTCTTTTGATCAAACTTGTCTGTTAACAAACTGCTTTGTACATTAGGCTACACCATTTCTTGCTGGTCTTGCTGTAGCTGCTGCAGCACTTGCAGGCAGGTATGGCGTCCAAGCATGGCAAGCTTTCAAGGCACGACCCCCAAAACCCAGAGTGCGTAGGTTCTACGATGGTGGTTTCCAACCCACAATGACAAGGAGAGAAGCAGCTCTAATATTAGGCATCAGGTAAGCTTGATATTTGATTGCTCATCAGGCCTCAAATTGCATTTATTATTTATGGTGGAGAGTGACTATTGAAGTTAAATGGTAAAGTATATGATGTTTATGTTCATGTATTGTGAGATGTAGTTATGTTACTTGTTAAGTCGTGTCTTTAAATATAATAACTACTACTTTATCCCTTAAGGTTTGCTGATTGATCAAATACTCTTACACCAAGTTAGGGTAATCTTACATACACTGTCGTTGGTTCAGGTAGGTAGGGAGTTGTTTTGGAGATTTTGAGTGTTTCATGTGTGATTGACAGAGTGCTAGTTAAGGGAATTGTAATGAAGTTGAAACAAGTTTCTCACAAAATTACTGCATTTAAGAGGTTTTACTGCTATCAATGTTATTCACCAACTTTCTTAACGTGTGTGCTAACCCTAAACTGACAGGAAGGAGTACTTCTGATGCTTGATTATTCTTGATGGTAAAACAATAATGATTTTTCTAGATCTTCATATTTTACAAAATGGGTATTTTTGACTGTTGTCATTCATTATATTGTGATATATATATATATATATATATATATATATATATATATATCAAAGAAGTGACATTGGTGCAACAAGTTTATTCGTTTCAAAATATTGATGAAGAAAATCAAATTTTAACTACTAGTAACCTAACCATGGTTGTGAAAAAAAAAAAAAAAACTACTGGTAACCATAGCAAGCTGAAAGTCGTTATTTTAAATTCTGGCGATTGAATAAGTAACTTAGCTTTTGTTTTTAATCATCCATAAGCTGGAGTTTGATGAATTCGTAGGTGATGAATCCCCTATGCATTTAGTGTAAACCTAGGAATTATAGGAATTCCTTCATGGGATAAACATGGTTAAGTGTCTCATGAGCAGCAGCCCATATGATTGACATAAGGAAACAAAATTATGTTTGCAGAAACCATAGAACAGTGACCAGAGAGTTCAGATGTAAATCCTGAAAACATATGCATCCTCCAACTATATAGGATTATCCCGTCTTTGACCACTCAGAAAAGGTGTTCTATCCCTGCAAGAAAGTTCAGCAAGATCATACTAGTTATTCTTTCGGTACTTATATATGCTAATTTATATCACATTCAATTACTCTTGATGTTGATAACCCTCCTTCTCTTTGGGCAAGAGTAAACCTGCTGCTGCTCTCATCCTGTCAATTCCTTATTAGGCCTTATGCTTTTGCTCCTCCAAGATCAGAATGTTGATCTTGTCTTTGTCATGATGTTTTTCTAAACTATACTGTTCCATGATTCATCAGGGAAAATGCAACTGCAGACAAGGTGAAAGAAGCACATAGAAGAGTAATGGTCGCAAACCATCCTGATGCGGGGGGAAGTCATTACCTTGCTTCCAAAATAAATGAAGCAAAAGATGTCATGCTAGGGAAGGCTAAGGGAAGTGGATCTGCATTTTAACACATTTGCAATGTCTTAATTTTGGACATTAACCCAAAGTTTATATATATATATATATATATATATATATATATATATATATATAAAGATATATATATATATTT
>Ga0209489_105017_pt1 | contig 23619 bp, 6 predicted proteins | sample SiratrowhiteBW_FD_187527 | JGI IMG/M metagenome (GOLD analysis project Ga0209489, IMG submission 187527) | Root nodule microbial communities of legume samples collected from California, USA - Siratro white BW (SPAdes) (version 2) | ecosystem: Host-associated > Plants > Roots > Nodule | place: USA...
AATAATAATAATAATAATAATAATTCAAAAAATAATATTAAATACAATAATAATATTCTTAATGATATAAGTTAATAATAATAATAATAACATTTATTATAATAATAATAATTCTAATAATATTAATAAATATAATAATATTGAAAATTACTTTTATTAAAAGTTTTAATATTAATATTAAAATAATAATATTATTAATTATAAAGTTAATAATATATATACTAATTTTAATAATATTATTTATTTAATAATAATAATAATGTTAATGTAATTAATAATAATAATTAGTAATAATATTAAAAATAATAATAATGTTAATAATAATAATTATTATTATTATAATTTGGATAAAATTAATTATTAATATTATCTACGGAAAGATTTGTAGGTAAAATTACATATGGATTTGGATCTGTATGTAAAATCCGTATATAAAATTCATATATAATAAATCCGTATGTAAAATTCGTATGTAATGAATTTGTATGTAAAATCCATAAATAATTACATAAAGATTTAGATTCATTTGTAATTACATACAGATTTAGATCCGTATGTAATTACATACGGACTTAGATCCATAGGTAATAAATCCGTATGTAAAATCTGTATGTAAAATCTGTATATAATAAATCTGTATGTAATGTTAATTTACATACGAATAAAAATTCATATGTAAATTAAGAATTTTTTTATAGTAGTACAATTTTTATTTTGTATTTATTATCATAAACAATTTTCTTTTGTATCAAAATGAATAAATTATATTCTTACTACATGATTTCAAGAGATGAAATCGTATGACAAACAAACAATTCCGTAATCGGTGATTGATTTTAATTAAAATCATGTTAATGTGACACAATTTTAATGAAAAAAAATAAAGTTGAAATCGTACCAATATGACATGATTTCAATGAAAAAAATAGAAATTATATGACTGTGACACAATATTAATGAAAAAAAAATAGTGACACCAAATTAATTAATTATGATGCATGGTGCATTAATTCTCACCCATGCAGGAAAAATATGTCATATTGACACAATTTTTATTTTAGTTTTCATACTAAAATTATGTTGACACAATTTTTATTTTAGTTTTCATACTAAAATTATGTCAAGTTAGTACGATTTCAACTTCATTTGTTTAAATTAAAATCATATCATATTAGCACAATTTTAATTATAATTAATTAACTTCATCTTTCCGCTTCATAATTTTTTTTATTATTATTAAAATTATGTTTTTGTCATACAACTTATAAAATCGAACATGATTTACTTATTTTATAAATAAAAGAAATTAATGAATTGGATAAATATGAAAAGAAATTGCATGCTTTATAAATAGTCCATAACTATCATGCTTTATTTTTCTCAATTAGCTTGTTTCCACTTTGAATGGTATTGGAATCAGTCACGTCTCATACTATAAATGGTTGTGGTTGTTACCCTACCACGTTATATTGTTTATTAAGATATTAATTAATATAATTTTATATTTTTTTTAATGTTAAAAAAATAAGTACATACATAATAAAAAGGTTTGTATAACTTTGTTAATATTAATTTATATGATAAAATATCTATTTTTTTTATTTATTACATTATCCTAAAACTATTTATATTTATAATTATCATGACACATAAATTTAAATTATATTATTTATTGGAATATTGAATTAAATAACAATTATTTAAATATTTTTTAAGATATCAATTATAGGTTTTAAAATTCTCTATATTTTTTATGATATATTAGTGGTTATTTCGTTAATTTAGTAGTTTTTTTAAAAAAATAACTTTCATAACTTATAAACAGTTAAATTAATAGTCAAATATTTAAACATAGTTTATGTTATATTATTTAGTTTTAGTTTATCTTGTATACGGCATATACTAGATATAATTATATTATCTTATATGTGTTTCTTTTTTCTAATCATACTACATTCACTTGTCCTGTCATCTACTAAACAGCCCTCAGAGTATTTAATACGCCACAATTATAAATTAAAGTGTTTCGTCAATAATATGAGTATCACATTACTCATTTTATTAGTGTTCTTATATTTTTTATTTTCACTTTTTTGCATAGTTTTTTAATTAATTTACTATTGAAGTGAAAAGCTTTTATTTATATTTCATAATTACTTCTAAGAGTAATAGTAAAAAGTAGTTATTTAATGAAATCATTAAGTATTAAAAAATGGAAAATGACTTTGTTAATCTTACTTTTTAGTTCTCTAAATAACTTTAATTATTGTGAGATATATATATATAATTGAGTGTAAAATGACTCTTTACATCAATTACCTTTTTACCAAATTGTATTTGTTTTTTTACTAAATTATATTATTTTTACAATTAACATAGATATAGGTGATATAAAAAAAAATGACATGTTTTGTGTTGAGTTGAACATATAGAAAATATGACCTGTATCTATGAGCTCACTTAATATAGAAGTTAATTTCTTTAAAAAAAATTGTATTTTTTTATGTTATTTTCATCATAATTGATGTAAAATATGTTTCTACCCCTTCCTTTATGCTATTACTTGCATTATAGAACATTGACACGCCAAGAGTCAACGGGACTAACCTATGATGGCCAAATTGGTTTAACTTATGATGTTTGAGAAAAATGAATATGATTCATATTAACAATTGACGGGGTAACAATAAGCATCAAAATGACCCTAAGGAAGAAAACTTTCTAAGTGGTGAAGAAAATCTCGATTAAGAGATCACAATTACAACTTCATCACAATAATAATATCCTTAAACAAATATGAAACAATGTTGAAGAACTACAACAATGTTAATAATTTAACATTGAATTTTTGTCAATATTTTGAAAGATTTTTTCACATTGTCTTATAGATTAAATAATTAGTCAACTCGTCCGGACTAACATTGTTTTTTTCTTTTTATATATTAAATACGATTAAATACTTTTATTTATTATTTTATTATAAAATACTGAATTTTAAAATTAAAAAGAATTATAAAAGACCTTCATGATTTTTCTTTTTGAAGTGCAGGATTAAAAAAAAAGCATTCAAGAACTATATAGACCTGGGATTGAAAGTTTAGATTCTTGTTTGGTTATGCTCCTTGACTTTAGGTTCTTGATGTTTGGTAGAAGACCAACAAAACCCTGTGAGAAAAGGTCTGCATAATCGGTAAATAAAACAATAAAATAATTCATTTTTCACATATTATATATTCTTGCTCCGCCAAAAGATATATCATTCCTTATAACTAACCAACAAAAATGTGTGCTAGAAAATATTTCTATTTTATCACAAGAACATGGACCAAACCATAAATTCTAGTGCTACATTGCCCGAGTCCTACATAGAATATTGCAAGAATTTGTCGTCTACCCACTTGAAGCCGAAAATTTAGACAGCTTAGTAATTCTTGAAACCCAAGACAAACCAAGTAAACGAGTTTCCGAACATGACTCTGTTTCTTGACTTTATTGCCTCGATTATCATTGCAACTTTAACAGCATGCAATGGAAAACAGAGAAGTACATTGATTTAAAATAATTACCAGTTAGGAGTTTTATTTTATTTTGAATAAATTATTAACTTGATTATGATTTCAAGATTCTTTATTCTACAAAGTAATATATAATTAAGATATGACCTTGGTTTGTGTTAATTAAGGTATTTTTCTCTTATCTTTTTATTCATTCATGACTCCAATATAATCATAAAAATGGTAATATTTGATGAATTTAAATGTAATAAAATTTCAATCACCTCAACTCTGTTATAACTGTTTCAAAACTAAATGATTCTGAATTTATTATTAAAAATTAAAATAAAACTCTGATTAGTATGATAGATAGAGATAGTGGTTACCTTTTGCATTCACACATGGAGGGAAGTATCATTTAGTTCACAATCAGTGCACACTAAAGCAGTCTTTAGATCATTAAACTAAAGAAAATCCTAGGTAAGAACAGAAGAAAGATAAGTTAAACTCTAAGATAAGGTAGCAAAACCATATTAAAATTTGCATCTACATTTTGTCCACTTATAAATATACCTATAGGTGGCCGATGGTGATTCCTTGCAGGGTTATTCTTTTTTCTAGAATAATGGTTTCCAAGATCTTGTTTCTCTTTTTGCTTTTACACCTTCAGCCACAAGCATTGGTGAAAGGAGATGCCACTTTGATAAAGAAAACCTGCAAGAACACCAACCACTACGATCTATGCTTCTCCTCCTTCAAATCTGATCCAAGCAGCACCAACGCAGATCCAAAGGGATTGGCTGTGATCATGGTTGGGATTGGAATGGCCAATGCTACTTCCACTTCTCTCTATTTGTCCTCTCAGTTGCTTGGCACTGCCGAAGGTTCCACCAAAAGGGTGCTGAAGGAGTGTGCAGAGAAGTACTCATATGCCAACGATGCCCTCCAAGCTTCTGCACAGGATTTGGCTAATGAGGCATATGACTATGCTTCCGTGCACATCACTGCAGCTTCTGATTACACCAATGTTTGTCACAACATGTTCAAACGTTACCAAGGTTTGGTTTATCCTCCTGAGCTGGCTCGTAGAGAGGATGATTTGAAGCGTATATGTGATGTTGCTCTGGGGATTGTTGAGAATCTTGATTGCTAGATAGGTAATTTGTATGTGCACATATGCCAAATGTGAACCACTTAATTGTTACCTGGTGTTTATTTCATTCAGTACAAGTTGTTCTATGTAATGTATATATATACATCAGTATTTCTATAAAACTTCTCAGTTCTACCTTTTCTTTATGAAAGTTTCCGTATGTTTTGAAGACTTGTCGACATATATTGATATGACAGAGTTGTAAGTTATTCTTGAGATTTCACTGAAATGAGTTTAAAATAGACTTTAAATATATGTATCATAATATATTTTGATAAGTTATCCTAAAGATATACACCTAGTTGTACGAAAAATACATGTATGCTTATCGAAATGTGTAAATCAACTCACATAAGTTTTTCTAGCTTAACAAATGGTTTCAAATTATGCTTTAGACACACAAATTGAATACTTGGTAAAACCTTTCTCATTCACTAATTGTGTTATCCAGTTCGAGCAATGTTTTATTCTCGTAGAACTAATCTTAAAAATGAAATAAACAAACCCAATGTTGACCTTTTATTTGTTTATGTTAAATCTTGAAAAAAAATTGAACGTTGTATTTTAAGTACAAATTTTTTAAAAGTGTGTTGAGAAAATATAATTTCTTTAATTTTGGGGAAAAGATCTTAGAGCGCTAGAAAATTATAATTCAATGGTGAACACTAACAATAGTTTATCCCCAATTTTTTTACTTCTATAAGTAGCAGAGTATGGTAATGTAGCGTTCAATATAAGCAAAGCCCGCCCAGTTTTCAAGTAAATGCAGACTGTAGAAGGACCATATCATTCGTTAACCTGCCCTGTGACGTGATGGAAAATGTCTAAAATACCCTCCTGTCTTAATTAAAAAGTAGGGTTTCTTGTCTCCCTTCTTGTTGCTATCTTTGCTTAGTATTTCGGCTGCCTTTTGTGAGACTGATTTGTTTATGGAGATTTTGCACGCACATGTGTGTGACTGATGAAGTGCGTTAGCAAAGGTAAGTTTCTGTTTTCTTTTTCCAGAATAGAAAATTTAGAATAATTTCAGATTTTTGTTTCTGAAATAGGGATTGATTGAATGACTTGAGTATTTATCAATCAGAGAATCTTTTTGGATTTGACATTCTAAATTTTCTTTTCCAAAACACAATTTTTATATTTTGAAACGATATTTAAAAAATAAAAATTACATTTCAGAAATTCTGTTCCGAATATAAATTACTCATTATGAGAATGCGTAATTTGCATTCTGTAATATAATTTTTAGAATATAACTTTCTTTTAAAAAAACTTTTGAAAAAGTAAAATTTTAATTATAACAAACATATTTTTTAAAAATTGATTTTACTAGGATTCTAGAAAATTAATCTTAGAAATTATTCTTTCTGCCATAAATATCTTTAAAGTGAGGTTTTTTTTGGAATTTGATTTCTTAGTTATATAATGATGTGATGAGAAAATATGTTGAGTTTGATAAAAGACAGTTTGAAAAAGTGATATAATCTTTAAGGAAATAAAAAGTAACCAATGATAAGATTTTCAGGAAATAAATATAATTTAAGATTTTTTTATAATTTTTATTATGTATTTTAATTAAGTGATTGAATAAATTATATAAAAAAAATTACAATAAAATAAATTATTCATATTTTCATGTGAAAAATAATAATAAATTTAGTGAGAAGTAAAAATAACTAATAAAGATATTAATTATTAATTATATTTTTTTCATTAATTGATATAAGAGTTTAAGTTTTTCATATTCAGTGCCATTGATATTTAGTGACATTTTTTTTATTTGTAAATTATTTTATTTATGATATATAGTATTAATGCTAAAGTTATTATTCAATTCAATACATATCATAAATTGTTTATTGATGATTTTGTTTTATAAATTGAGAGAAAATTTAAAAATAATTTAAAAAAAAAAGAAAAAATAAAAAGAAAAAATATATATAAAGATAAAGAGAGAATGTGTGATGAGTATCGAAAAATATGATGGTCTCACTTTTTGCTATCTTTGCTTGAGTATTCCAACGGCGTTTTTGTGAGATTGAATTGTTTTGTCGGTAAGAATCTTGTACCTATGTTTGTGACTGGTAAAGTGCATTTGTTTACGAGTGGTTATTAGCAGTGATTTCTGTAAAAGTTAGTCTTTAAGAAAGGTAAGTTTCTATTCCTTTCTTCTTAAAGGGGAATTCAAAACAATTCCCCATTCTGGTTTTTGAAACACGGATTGATGGAATGACTTATGTACTTACCAGTTCAGAGTATGATTTTGACATTAGTTTTTAAAAATATAATTTTTATATTATTAAGAGGATAATTTGAAAGGTAAAAATTATATTTCAAAAATCTTATTCGAAATATAAATTACTCATTTTGAAATACAGTTTTCGAAATGAGTAATTTGCATTATAAATAAAATATTTAAAATATAATTTTTGTCTTTCAAAATATTATTTTTGAGATGGTAAAACTTCAATTATAACAAACACACTCTTTTATATTTGATTTTCTGGAATGTATAATACAATTCCAGAAAATTAATTCTAGAAATTATTCTTTCTCTCATAAATACCTTCAAAAAATTTCATAAATAAAATCTCTTATGTAATGACGTGTCCTTCTTCTTCGTAAATAATAAGAGAATTAAATAAGTTGTTAGTTTTTTTTTGTGAGTCTTAATGTATGTCTACATTAAACTTTTTATTTTAACTTTATTAAATTTGAAAGAAATAGAAAGAATAGCTTGTGTCTTAATAATTAAAAAGTAGGGTTTTAGTCTCCCTTCTTACTATCTTTGGTGAGTATTTTTTAGGTAAGATTGATTTGTTTCGTTGGTAAAAGTTTTGCACTTGTATGTGTGACTGATGGAGTGTATTTGTTTGAGAATGATTTTTAACAGTGATTTTTTATAAAAGTTCATCTTTATCAAAAGGTAAGTTTATGTTTTTTTAAAGGGAAATTCAAAATAATTCTAGATTTTGGTTCGTGATTGTGTGAATGACTTTTGAATTTATCAATTTATAATATACTTTTAGATTTAATATACTAAAATTTATTTTCCAAAAAACAATTTTTATATTTCTAAAAAATATTTTGAAAGATAAAAATTATATTTCTAAAATTCAAATTACTCATTTTAAAATATTGTTTTCAGAATGACTAATTTGCATTTTGAAACGGAAATTTTCAGAATATAACTTGTACTTTCTAAAATATATATTTTTGAAAATGTCCTTTAATGATAATAAACACACTCTTCTAGATTTGATTTACTAGAACGGGGACAATTTTCAGAAAATCAATTATAGAAATTATTCTTTCTCCCATAAATAACCCAAATTCCATAAATACCCCAAATTTCATAAGATGTTTCATAATGATTATATAAGGATGTGTTTAATGTTTAGGATTATTTTCTTTTTTCTTAATAGTAAAATAATTAAATAAGTTGTTAGTTTAATAGTAAGTATTAGAGTTTGTCTCCATTAAACTTTTTATTTTAACCTTATAAAATTTGAAATAACTGTTCTTAATCATGATAAAATATACAAATTTTGATTTTAATTCTTATCTTTCTTTATTTCTCATGCCTCTAAAACTTGCAATATTTTATTAGTTACGGTCCTTAACAATTATATTTTTTACAGAAACAAAAATAAAACATGTTTATTTTTTAAGGATCAAGGACATTTAATTTTTTAAGAATTAGTTAAACTAATTTTGTTTTTTTTTTTGTTCTTATCTAAATTATAGGGTCCTCAAATTAGAGACTCACAATATCTTGATGAATTATTGTTTTTTACCAATGCTTGGTGAATAGGATGCATAATTATAGAGATAAGTTAATTGTTGGTATTAATGTAATTGAATCAAAAGTTAAACATTCAATTATTTTATGCTCATTCAACTAGAAAGACAGGATTTACTTAAGAAATCTTGGTATAATTTTACTTAAATTAACAGCAAGAAAACATAATACAGTTGACAAACATCCCTATATTTTTGGAATGCTTGGTTGTTAATTTTGATGGTTCGGTGTATTGAAGGGAAACAAAAAGGAGTTTGATAGTGTAAGTTAAGAGAAGAAAGGGGCCACTTTATATTTCGCGCCAAGTGAATAGGGGAGCGCCAAAATCCATTTCCCAGTGTCTCTGTGGCTTCTTCTTCTACACTCTAAACCTAAAACTCCGAATCCGAAGAGAATGAAGGGTGGCACGGTTCAGATTAGCTGGCACGAGAGCAAACCTGTCTTAACCCTCGATTTCCACCCTCTCTCCGCCACTCTCGCCACCGCCGGCGCCGATTTCGACATCAAGGTCCCTCTCTCCCTCTCGCTCGATGGGCATCTGATTAGGGTTAATTATTCGCTCGATTTCATTGGTTTTCTTGTGTTTTCAGCTTTGGTCGATAACACCCGCGGGGACGCAGAAGCTTCCCGTAGTTTCCTATCTTAGTAGCCTCTCTTACCATAACTCTGCAGTCAATGTTATTCGCTTCTCTTCTTCCGGTAATTCCGAAACGCCGCTTCTCTTTCTCCTCCTAGAGTCAGGATACAACAAAATTTCATTGGATCAAGTAGTTATCAAGTTAATTCACTAGTATACTTTCATTGTCGCGAAATGGAACTGATTAGATTTGCATTATTTTTCCTCGCTTATTGTGCTGCAAGAAGCTGTGTAGTGCTTTCTTTTAGTGACAACTTCTACTTATGATTATTTGCAGGGGAATTGCTGGCCTCTGGTGCTGATGGTAGGACCTTGGTTAAGGAATTTTGGCTTGAGTTAATGTAATTAGGCAATGTTCTGTCTAAATCGGATTTTGTGTTCCTTTATCCAGGAGGGGACGTGATAATATGGAAGCTACATTCTGCCGATACTGGTCAGACATGGAAGGTTCTCAAGATGTTACGGTAAGACATTTGACATGTCTAAAGGAGCAGTTACAAGCACATAATTTAAAAGCTGAACATTGTAAAAAAGTTAAAAGAAATACAGAAAGGCTGTATGGCAGATTTCCCATATTTTAGCTGCCTGATCTCTATTCTGTTTGTCAAATTGTATATACCCCAATTTCCAGAGTTTATTCAGAGTGGGAGTGCCAAATTTGTGCTTGTGCATTTTTATTTAAAATATTGATATGAATGTAATTCGATTTATTTATGGAAAAATACACGTGTTTTGGAAAGAATTAATATTATTAGTTTAGCAGTACAAACTATGACTACAACCATTCGTAATGACCAGTTACAATAAAGCCTTATCTCAACAGATGAAATTGGAAAAAAGGATCACAGGACACCATTAACTTCAGTTAAAAACCAAAGCTCCAGGAACCATTGTAAAGATCAATCGCATTATTTATTTTTTTCAACAGTCATGTTTTACTGCATTGATTTCTGGCTTATAGGTGATATTTTTATGCATTAGATCTCATCTCAAGGACATTTTGGACCTGCAGTGGTCTACCGATGCCACATATATCATATCTGGATCAGTTGATAATAGTTGCATTATATGGGATGTTAACAAAGGTAAGAAAGAGAACACATGACTGTCTTTGATACACTTGAATCGAGGCACATGGCAGTTGATACGTTGTACTTGTAATGACAATTGATGTTGTGTGGTTTACGTGCTTATACTACATTATTCTTCTTTGTCAGGGACTAGCCTTCAGAAGTTGGATGCCCATGCGCACTATGTTCAGGGGGTTGCATGGGACCCTCTAGGAAAATATGTTTCTTCTCTTAGTTCTGATAGGACTTGCAGAATTTACATGAATAAGCCTCATAAATCAAAGGGCACTGAGAAAATCAATTATGTTTGCCAGCAAGTCATTTCTAAGGCAGATCATCCATTATTAAAAAATTCTCAGGTTAGCATATAAAGGTCCATATCAGTCTTTATTTGCATCATGAATGGTTGTATCATACCTGAACGTCAGGCTTGATTTTCTTAATGCAGGAGACAAAATTTCACCTCTTCCACGATGAGACATTGCCATCTTTTTTCAGAAGATTAGCATGGTCTCCTGATGGTTCATTTTTAGTTGTGCCTGCAGGTATTAGCTTTGAGTTCAAGTGCTTGTTTCAGTTAATCTTCTCGTGCTACTTCCAAGGATGAGCTCTTGTTAAAGAATTTTCTAGAATCTGGCCAGTTTTTGAACTTTTTGTAGTTTATCATCTTTTATTTTACAAGGAAGTGAATGAGTGTCTAAGTCAAAGCTGAAAATTTTAAAATTTTCCCCTTGTTTTACATGTCATAATTTAATTTCCACTTATTGGTTGAATCATGTCTATTAATTTCTTTCTCATACCTGAATTCCTGCATAATATTTACTATATACTTTGTTTCTTATTGATAACTTTATATCGCACTTTACATATTTCAGGCTCTTACAAAATTAATACTGCATCCGAGTCTGTGAATGCGGCTTACATAATTTCTAGAAAAGATCTTTCTAGGTAAAATTTCAGATATTTTATCCTTTTCAAGTACAGGAGACATTATGCAAACCCAAGACAGTTCTATCTTTTCTTTCTAGATGATTAGTTGAATTTCAAAGCCTCAAACTACAATTTTCTCGCTTTATGTTCAATTATTCATGTTAAGTTAATGGATCGAGTTACAGAAGTATGCGTTTGTGATGTGTTACTTTATTTATTTGACCTTAATATACAGGCCTGCTATACAGCTCCCCTGTGCAAGTAAAGCTGTTGTAGCGGTCCGGTTCTGTCCCATAATTTTTAAACTTCAGGGGACTCACTCACTCAACTCAGGTATTTGGGTACTTGTATTTTATCAACAGTCATCATATATAAATGGTCTTTAATCAAGCCAAAGGACATTGTGTAATCCATACACTAATCATCACCTGCTGCTAGATTGTCTTGTTATAATTTAATTGTTTGAGTGGCATGCGAGTCAGCTTAAATCTCAGACTTGCACTGCCACCTAGTATTTGGTTAAAATTCTGCATGTCTTGGACAATTTCTTGCTCAACAGAAGCCTAATACTGGTTTTGTTTAGTGCAGCCGGGGTATTCAACCTCCCATATCGCATCGTATTTGCTGTGGCCACTTTGAATTCTCTGTACATTTATGACACCGAGAGCACATCTCCGTTAGCTGTATTAGCTGGTCTTCACTACGCCGCAATAACAGATATTACCTGGTAAATTTTATTTGCTAGCAATTCCTTTTTAGGTTTGAGAATTATAATTTTTTAGGGAAAGGTTTATCTCTAACTGGTATTTGTTCAAAAGGTCATCTGATGCTCGTTATTTGGCATTGTCATCACAAGATGGTTTCTGCTCTTTGGTGGAATTTGAGAATGACGAACTTGGATCACCTTACTCTTTATCTGGTAAGCAGCCTTCCTTTTTCTTCTGTCAACATCACTTCAATGTTTTTTAATTTCCCCATACATATTTTTGTAGAAGGAAAAGCCAAGGAGCATAGTAAAAGTACTTTACGGACAGGCAATGACACTGTTACTGTACCATCTGGGAATTTTAGTGCAGTTCTATCAGAGAGCAAGGAAATGGAGTCAGAAGGGAAGGCTGGTGACATGGTCACTGTAGCGTCTGGGAATATAGGTGCTGGAATGACAGAAAACAATAGCACTGTAACACAAGAGCAGCCTGACAACATGGTCGTTGAGGCAACTGGGAATTTTGAAGGGGTTATAGCTGATAGTAGGAAAAATGAAGCAGAAGAGAAAACTGATGATATGGTCATTGAAACAACTGGAAGAATTGGTGCTGTTGAATTAGATAGAAGAAAAGCGGAACCAGAAGATAAGGCAACGAAACAGCTACGGAATTCTGGTACTGTAACTTTTGGAGCTCAAGACAAGGCTGAGAAACTGCCAGCTAATCCAGATTCAGATGGAAAACAAACGGAATCAAAGGAAAAGACAGCAACTCTGCAATCAAGTTTGGACGGTATAAAATCGGGATCCGAAGAGAAGTCTGGGCAACAATTGTCCAGTTCTAAGAGTACACCCTTATCAAATAAGTCAGCCAAGAAGCGTATCACTCCTATTGCCATTGATCCATGATTTTTCAATTCCTGATAAATTCCATCCACGCCCGCCTGTGTACATCTTTTTGTGCGCCATTTATTCGGAAGTCACATTTCCCTTTTGTTGTTCTCATTATTTTTGTTGACATATTGTGTAACATAGATTCCAATATAATATTTAGTGAAAACAATCTTTCATATTGAAACAGACTTTTTTGGACCTGTTTTTCTTATCGTGCCCCATCTCGTGTTCGAAGATATAAAGTGCATGAATGGCAAATGGAATTATTTGAGAACACAACGGAGAGACGAAAGATAAACACTAAAACTTGGTAAAAGGCATAAAATATCTATCTCGGCTTATGTTTAAAGGAAAGTCTTTTTTGCTACCGTATGTTTCGCTTTATTAAGTTTCGTTAGAGATATGATTCAATTAAATTAAATAATGAGATTTGATAGGAAAATATATGTTTTTATTTTAGATTTTAATTTCGCTTTTAATCGCTTTATCGCTTCTTTATTATAAATAAAATATTTGTGTGTAACTCAATCTATTATATTTTTTCTCAATTTTTCTCTTCTCAATATAAATAAAAACAAACATTTCTTCAAGGAAATGATGATCATGTTCCATGTTCCATGGATACATAGATTCGGCAACTGACTTTTATCAACTTGTGGAATGTGCACATTACCATTTATGCAATGTATCTGTATTTCTTTACCATGTGTATCCAATATTCTGTAACGTTTTTTTGCTTTCCAACTTCATCAAATATTATAAACATGTCAACTTATGTATATATTACACTTGACTGTATCAGTCTCCACACAATCTATGATTGTTCCAAATGCAATGTGCAAAAAACAGATATAGATTTGAACATTAAGTGTCTGAAATTCTGAATACGGGTGGTCCCATGACGGATCCTGTCAAATGGTGCCGTGCCTCCATTTTTCACGAGGCCGAAAGAAAAGTAAAACACCGCATCCAAGTGAAGCAAGGATTTAAACACAAATCCATTCGAATAAAGAACAATTAACAGGGAATCTGATAAAAAGAAATTGATTGATTTGTCCTTTCCTTCTCCTCTTTTTGCGATGCAGAAGAACAGTATTGTCATGACCAAAACAAAAAATCATGACATGCATCTGAGACATTACGTTTACTGATATACAAAGAATTGGCAAATTAAATAACTACTTCGTGTTTCATTTGTTTTGACAAGTTGGTGTGTGTATTTGGACCATACTTACAAAATCTGGTAAAGCTGAGTGTTGAAGAAAACCACGGTAGATGGCAGAGTTCAAAATTGAAGAATGAGACGGCTTCAGACTTATGGTGTTAGAACCCGATCCATACTTCTTAGGAGGCATCAGAATTTTTTGAGGTAGGCTTGCAATTACTAAGAATGTTAGTCTCTCTAATCTGCACCCAGAAATAAAATACGTGTAAGTATTTTTTTTAAAAAAACGATGAAGCAGTAGAAAGTAAGAGAAGTATTCTCTCTGAGACGTGGAACAAGGGCTAAAGATTTAGTTGAGCACCAACCCTAAAGAAAAGCTATAACTAAATTCATCTGACTCAAGAAAAAGGGAAAAAAATTCTTTTAACTACAGGGTATATATGAAAAGATAAATTATGTTTTGACAATTCTTTTATATACAATAATATAATAATAGTAACATCTAATTCAACCTATGATATTTTGACGAATAATCAAGTGATTGCTAACTGGTTGTATAACTAATATTAATTATGATATCATAATAGCGGACATATATACTCTAACATGCATAAGTCAACTTGAGGAATGTATGTCTAATTCCTAAACATATAAAAGTCATGCTTAAATCATACCACATACTCCCAGGCAAAACTGAAAAAAGTGTATTAGAAGATAACTGAACTTACCGAGTGATTCAATTTGTTGAAAAGGAATTTGAGATTCAGAAAAAAGTTGGGACAGGATAATTTCATTCCACATATCAGGTACTCCAGGAAGACACCAATGGCTACAATCTTGAATAGATGGATTGTCACTCCAATTACCAACATGTGCATCACTCCGGAAAGCAGACATAGAAGTAACATGGAGAACATTTATAGGAATATTAACATTCTTTACAACGTCTAAAATTGTATCTGAAAACAAGCTTTGATAGCTTCCATCAGTTTCTAATGTTGGGTACTGGGTCACATTGCAAATTCTACGGGTAAGATCACTGCACCAACCATAAAGTCTGGATCAGTAACTTTTGAAGCGAGATTTCAAAGATAATTCCTGTGCATGAATAAAAATTCCTATAAACTGAGCCAAGCTACATGCAAGTATATATTTGAGGCGAGAGGAATGATAGGGCATAGTTCTCACTAAGGTTAGGAAAAGGTTTACCAAGGAAAGGAATAGTTTTAAGCAATAATATAAACTATATAAAGAAAGATAAACATGTTTAAATATATAATCATGTTAACAGTAAAGTAGGAATACCTCCAGTGAGAAGGCTCAAAAGTCCTAAAGAAGATGCGTGTTCTATTTTTATTAATCTCTCTCTCAACCCATGATGCCCAAGTTTCAAGTGCTATTCTAAAGCCAGCAGGAATTGACATCCCAAGTTTAAGAGATCTTCCAACCTGGAAATAACAGCCCCTGTTGAAAGAAATAAGAGGCCAATTATACAAAAGGAACAAGAAAAAAAGATTTAAAAATATGAAAACGCAGATTCTGCCTAACAAAGAGAAATTCAAAAAGCAACTGAATGAATATTTAATGAATAATGAATCTGTTAGGCCTGATGGGGAAAATCACGGTCGGTAATGGGTCAGATCAAAGGCCTAGAATCTGGAAGGTATATGTCAGATCAAAGACCAAAATAGCAGTATAGAAGGATTTAAACTGGTTAATAGACTTGTGGCTAATGAACCTATCACTGAAAAAACCCATAGATTTGTGTTAAAGTCTATTACAAAACAGACAATGATGTAATATTATCTATTAAATATTAATATTTTATTAAGAATCATACTTTTTATAAACAGTCTGTCAATAAAGTCTAGTAGGCTTTTATAAAAATGCATAGCTTGACCATCTTAGCTAAAAGGCTTTTTAAGAAATTCAAGCAGCCTTTTTGCTAAATAAGTTAAGCCAAGACAAGCTTTCAATGGGTGGCTCTAAGCTCTTTACGGGTAGCCTAACTTATTTCCAACCCTATTTGGAAGAAATGGTTTTCAGTAGAGTGTAGGAGAAAAGACGGGATCATTATTCTCTTGCAATCAGCTTTGGGGTTGTGAAGTCTGGGCAGAGAATTTCATCCCTATGGAGCTCTAGGCTTTGGGTAGTTAGGGAGAGTAGGGAGGTCACACATTTCTGTAATCTCTTTCCTATTCCTTTGTTAATATTCAATAGTACTACTTTATTTCCAAAGGGGTGGTTTTTGGTTTCTATTAAAATCAAACGTTTACAACAGTTTTATCTCTGCTTTTAATTGACAGAAGCAAATGGAAGTTAATTTCAAAAGTCTGAGCACTGATACTTTCAGGATGAAAAGCAGACTCCATTCCATCTCTTCCTTTACCTCACCCCCATCCATAATTTCACCACAGCTAGGTTCAGACAATAAACATAATTCTGCTAATAAAACATTTTCTGATTGTAAGTTATATTCAATTTATAAAAAATTATGCTTACAAACAATAGCCACATGCTATTCCCATCCAACAGGAAAGCTGACAGAGAGCTTATCAAGACAGTTTGGAACATTCGTATGAGGCTATGCATGTGAAAGCAAAATCTTTATTATGATGGTTGCAATGTTGCCCAAGTTTGCATGATTTTAACTATAAAATAGTTTCTGTTCACAGATGAAGTACTCTTGAATATAATTTTAAAATATAACAATTACATAAAAAGAGGATAACTACAAATGAACTAAATTAACTACAAATATTAAAATAGATGACAAGATGGGATAACTCCGTTCTTTCGGAAAGTAGAATACGGACATAATGTAGTACATATCTTAGTCCAACCTGAAACTACCCACTACTCCCACTCACAGAGAGTGTTATCAGGTTATGTAGTAAAACTCTTCCCTCCATCCTTCTCACTCTTCAGAAAACTAGATATTTTTCCTTAAAAGATCCAACTGTAATATTTAGATGGTAACCACAATGGGAAATTAGAAAGAATATGCAATTAAGAATGATCGAATTCAGTTTTTCTGATGAATTGCAAGGCTCGGAAGGTTTTGTAAAAGGAGTAAAATATGTGCAGATTAACAGAAGGTTAAGCCACCCCACTTAAAGGATTTGTTAAGTTGAATAAATTTTCTCAAAATGGTGTCAAAGGTATCTTAAGTTAGAAATTGAAAGTATAATACATAGCTCTGTGCCACACTAACAACAAGCAAAATTTCAAGTACAAAGAGTCTCTATCAGCAGGCAAGAATCACAGTAACAATCTCCAGAGTCCAGGGATATAGTTTAACTGGGTAAGGCAGCCTTCTGGTCAAATTTTTTTTTTATAGCATATGTATTTTCAATTGTATGGATCTTAACAATGAGAGGGTAGACAGAGACCGAGAAGGATATTGGAAAAAAAATATTAAAAGGGATATCATATTGAATGGTAAGTTTGAAAAATTGGTTTTCAATCAAAGTGATCTGTACAGATGAGATGACTACCTACTGGAATAAGGTGGTCATTGTTGTGGCCTTGAGGTGATGTGATCAAGGACCAAGAGGAGCCCACACAAAGAGAAGTAGCCACAAGAAGTATGGTTAAAGATCAAGAAAGGGAGAAGAGAAGTCCAAGAGATAAGGAGAGCTTCTAGGGTGTCTTAACTAGAAGCAAGGGTAAGGAGATTGAGAAGGAGCTTCATCAAACCAACAAAGACATGAGGACCCTTAGGATTAGTGTAGATAGGAATAATACCTATTTGTATAAATACTTAGTATTACTTGGTGTTAATCCTCTCTTCTTTAGATCATAGGATTTGGCTAGCTTAGCCTAGTGTGTTTGTACTCTTCTTAGCACAGCTTTGTTTGGTTACAAGGTTAAAAAAGGCATGGGAAGGACAATTCTTGAGATAACTTGAGAGTTTTGTGAAGAGTGTGATTCCTATTCTTTTCTTGGGGAGCTCTTTTCTTAGGTGACATCCCAAGTAGCGAACATCCTAAATTTTGCTTATCTCCAAAGAGGAGTGGCCCTTACCTAGTCAAAGTTGCCCAACTTTGTGCTTCAATCTTGTTCTCAAAGGCAAACCTTCTTTTCTTAGTCTTTCCTTCTTTCTCTTAATCTCTTTTTGGCCTATATATCCTTCTCGTGAGATCCTTATTTAGCCACAGCATACCACACCTATCTATTTCAAGAGCCATCCCTCCTACACATTACACTATTTGGCCACCCAAAACTAAATACCAAACTATACCAAAGATTCAAGAACCAGGCCAAGAAACCAAGAAGCCTTTCTTCCTAGCTCATGGCCTTTTGAGTTTACACCAGTCAAATCACTCCTACAATTCCAACCAAGCACACCATTGCCTTCCCATTCAATCCGCATCATAAAATGACAAGAGTCATCCAATTCCAATTAGTTTCAACTTAGAACTTATCCTACCATCACCTACAGCTTTCACAACCAAGAACCAACCTTGTCCTTCCAAGAATCATTCAAGAACCATACTAAATCCACCTTAATTGACTGAACCAAGCACCCTTCCCTACCTTTCTATAGTTTGACCGAATCATAACCTCACCAAAAACAATCCAGAAAACCCACCTAAGTGCAAGGTTCTTTCTCCTCCTTCATCATCTATGTTCTTGAGCTTGTAGTGGAAAGATCCACCAATCTTGCAAGCCTAACAAGGCTTCCATCATGAAGCTAATAAGAGAACAATAGCTACTATTGTGAACAATTAGGTTAACTGCTATGAAAACTTTCTATCATCGGGGAACAGTTTTTTTGCCCTTACAATAAAGGAAAGAAATTAAATCAAGTTCCTTCTATTCTTCTCACATCAAACGAAGACATATGATTTTTTTAAAATGTAATATTTATTTACTGAAGGCCATTTAGTGCTGGAAGAACATCCACATGTCACATTTGATTTGAGAATCTGATGACAAGGACATAAAGAACTTGATCTAAATTTTGTCCCAAATCAAAACCTACTGATAAACAAATGATAAGAAAAACAGTGAAGGCTGAAAAGCATGGTAATGGAATTAGAATGAACTATAGTAGATATCCCTCAGTCACACGTAGTAACACTAATAGGCAGTGGCTTAACATTAAAATGAGATAGAGAAGGGAAACTCACATATCAAATAGCTTAGATGGAACCCACCAATGCCCAGTATTGAATATCAGAATATCTGAATTCACCCACTGGTCACTTATATCATCCAACTTGTCCAATAAGAGTGTGGATTTGACCCTTTTTGGTGCATGTCTAGGTATCCTGCCCTGCTGGACCAGGAAAACTGAGCGAAAAAACTCAATGGTGAAATTGAAAGCACTGAACCGAACCCCTAAGAACCTGATCTTCTTTGTTATCTGATTCCGGTTCACTTCATAAACTCCTCTCTTATCTTCAACCCCAGCCATGAGCATACAAATCAGAGACTCCCACTGAGTCCTACTCATTGAATCCCCAACAAAAACAACCCTTTTGCCTCTCAACATTTCCAACACACCACGCACATCAAACCTTGGAATCTCACAACTCCTCGGCTTCCACCTCCATCCGAGAAAATCCCTGTCACTCCTGCCATTCCCTAAACAGTCGAATCCCGCTTCTACAAAAGGGCACTCTGTGGCATTGTACAAGGGGTGATCTTGAACCTGCACCCAGCTTCCATCAAAGACATCACAATCTCTGACTGATCCATTGTTGCGCTCAGACGAGAGAACTTGGACATTGGAAAACGCTTGGCTAAGGCTTGGAAGGACGTACATGTAGCCACCTACGGCTACAAAGAAGGAAAGGACAGAGACAATGATGACAAGAACCTGAAACCTGAGAGAGACACATCCGAAGCGGTTGTTGTTGGTGTTGTTATGATTGAGTCTGGGACTTCCAACGGCGAGGGACCTTCGATTGAAGGAAGAGGTTTTGTTGAAGGAAATGGACCTATTCAGAGCACTCATTGTGACAGAACAGAGCCATCACGCTACGCAACCGCTGAGCAAGTTGAAAGGGCAAATAGAGTGACCCAGATGAGAAAGATTCGATTTTGGAGAGAGATGAAAGAAACCCCGATGCCAAAAATGGATAAAGTATGCCAATACAGAAAAATCAAAGTCCGAGGACAGAAGGAGAAGAGTTGTTGTGTACATTATTATGACATTGTTGGACACAGAACACAACATGTTTCATCAGAACTCACTCAGTGGGGTTAGGTACTCTTTTTTTAATATGGACTAAAATACTTTTTCATTCCTACAACTTCTATATCTCTCTCACAGAAATTTAATCACTCTTTTCTTCTCATAATCTAATAGAATTATGTAATTGTGCCATAGAGTAGTTAATTAAGACACATTGGTAATTTCTAATAAATATTTTTAACTTATAATAAAAATATATTATTGATACTTTTTAAAAGCTTATCAATTTTCATGATGATTATTAATAATTGTAAGTGTTTATATTAATAATAATATTTTTGTATAATATATTTATTTTTATAATGGAGGGTAATAATAATGATAATAAAATATTTAATTGGTTTTTGTAAATTAAATTTGTAAACAGTTTGTTGTTTCTGGATAGTTCTGGTGGTGTTTAGATTTGATTGTCAACCATGGTTTTATATTCACGTCTGCCAGCTTAGATCTTACTTTCCATCCATGGCATATCTGCTCTCCACTCTTTTTCTTTTTTAATAAAAACGTGTTGGGATCAGAACTGTTGTGATATATTCAAATATTTATTAAATTATTAATTTAACTTAAGGAAGGAGACACGGGCTGATATGTGAGACAAATTTGGATGATAATTATGAATAGAGATTTATTTCACATCCTATTATACACAGGAATCATAAACTTAATGCTTGAATTTTAGAAACACTTTTATATGGATGTGATTATAAAAATAAAAGAGTTGTTTTTAAGTTTTAAAACATTAAAGTGTAAATAAAATTAGTTTTTATGAGAATAAAAGTTATAAAAAGATGAAACTCTACAATATTACTCCTATATCAAAGATAACATAATAATTAATCATTCAACTAATTAATTGATTAATGCAAAGAAGAAAGAAAAATAGAAAAAAAACAAAGAAAATATAAGAAAACAAATGAATAAAATAAGTAAATATTATTTTAATTTAAGAGAAAATAAAACAATCTCATAACATTTGTGATAAAAAGTTAAACATAGCTATTGAGTTCTAATACGTTGATACTACCGATTAAACTAGAATTATTTAAGTATTATTTTATTATTATATAATATTTTATTAGAAAATGTCAAATAAAAATAATTATTGATGAAGTCAAAAGATTATTTTAGTTTATTTATATCAACACACGAATATAATAGTAAACTCGTGGATAGGTGTGTATACTGTCCACCATAAGAATGTGACTACTTTTAAGATTAGATTTGATTTGATTGAAGTGAGCAGAAAAGTCAATTACAAGTGGAGAATTATATAAGTGACAATAATAGCAGATATTTGGAGTTATAGAAAAAAATATTCTATTTAAGAATCATAATTAGGATGCAGTGGAAATTTTCACCTAGAATTAAAACATGATCATGAGTCACTGCAAAATATAAAACAGGTAATATTTTTATATACCTTAATCCAAATACTTGTCTTAAATCCTTGAGTTGATAACAGGGATGTAACTTTTAATCAAAATCTTCTCAGACAACATATATGTTTACAACTTATAATTCTCTGTTTTGCTGTCATCATATGTTATGAGATAAATATATAAAGGACAGTCTACATTATAGTGTGACAACTATGCATCTCAGATTCTGATGTACTCTGTTATATTTTTTAGGATACTTCTACCGTTTGTTGTTCGATGTTTAGAGACAATGCAGGATATCTTATATATAATTTTTTTGTAAGGATTAAAACATCTTTTTATATTTTTCAACTTGTTAATATACTTTTTATTACCAATAAAAAATATGAATGTAATTAACCATATTCATTATAATTACCAACCAAATGACTATTATTAAATCTAGCCATAATAATGGAGCCAATAGGGACAAAATCAAAGATTTTCTCAATCACTTGACTACTACCAGTAGGACTACCTTAGTTGAAAAGAGGAAATTGTTTTTGAAATTATGGTGGGAAGTTTTATAATTACCACCATTTGCAACAATATCAAAGAATTTAATGAAGTACACATACTAAAAAGTTATAAATTTTAAAAGCCAACAAAATATGTTAGTCAGCCCATTTCCATTATAAATTATACATTTCTCTACTTAAAATAATCTTATACTAATCATAATCATAACTGAATGACCTTAGAGACATTTGTTCCAACTCTTTTTTCTCATGAGAAATATCAAAGTGCAGTTAAATAATTGAAAAATAATTTACTTTATCATTTCATTGATATTAATTTGTATACAGATATATTATTATTATAATATTTTACTTGTATAAATCAGGACTAAATTAAAAAAATTATAACTATACAATATTATTTTAATATAAAATATATATATATATATATATATATATATATATATATATTATGGAGTAAACAATTGTATCAAATACAAAATACTCTATTCTTTTTCGTATGACTTTACAATTATTTTTTTCTGAATATTTCCAAACAGCAGAGAGAAAAGTATTTGAAATAAACTAAGTGATGAAATTAGATATATTAATTTTTTTAATTTATTTACAGATTTTACATATAAATACAAATCAGTATATAAATTTAACATTAGTTATATAAGAATTATTATATACAAACAAATTCATATATAATAATAATAATAATTATTATTATTAATATTATTATTAATTTTAATATTATTATTGTTATCATAAATATTATTATTATTAATTATAAAAATTATAATTATAATAATAATTAGAAGAATAATAGTTATAATATGATAATAGAATTTATCAAGTATAATAATTATGTATTCTATAATAATAATAGTAATAATAGAAATATTTGTTGTGATAGTTATATACGATCAAATCCGTATATAAATATAATTTTTTTAAGTGATAGGTTATGCTCCTTAATTTAATGTTGTATGATTTGTATTCATTTATTATTGATTCAAATAGAATTTATATGATTTTATAATAAATATGATTATATTATATTATATACTAACTCAATATTTACATAGATTTATTTTTTTATTGTGATTAAATTTAATACATGAGTAGTAGAAAATGACGCAAATTCAAAAAATAAGCCAAAATAAATACAAAAGTTTAATTTATTATATTATTTTATATTTTGCTTATAAATACCTATATTTTACAAACCTTATTATCGAATAATTATACTTTAACTAATAAGTAAATAAAACGTAATTACTCAAGTAGGATACGACTAATAATTTTTGTCTTTTCATTTGTTTCCAGTATTTTGTTGTAACATATTTAGGATTCAAGCTTAAAACTATTAAATTATTATATTATAAACATTTAATAAAACAATTTTTTTATCGGTATTTAATATAACAATATAATGAACTAAAAAAAATATTATTTATATGTTTACTTAAACATAATGTTTTTGGGACCAAATTATTGGAATGATTTTAAGATTTAACCTTTTTAACCAATCAAAATTTTACAAAAGTTTTGAATCAGTTTATTTAATAAAAATATGGCCTAACAAGTTAACGTAGCCTATTCTTATACCATTAGTCAATATCATATTTAAAAATAATAAACTAACATAAAATGTTATATATATATATATATATATATA
>Ga0209489_105019_pt1 | contig 23605 bp, 9 predicted proteins | sample SiratrowhiteBW_FD_187527 | JGI IMG/M metagenome (GOLD analysis project Ga0209489, IMG submission 187527) | Root nodule microbial communities of legume samples collected from California, USA - Siratro white BW (SPAdes) (version 2) | ecosystem: Host-associated > Plants > Roots > Nodule | place: USA...
TATATATATATATATATTAATAAAAAGGAATATATTATTAATAAATAATATTTATCGGTAAAAATTAAACTAATTACAATGCTTCCTGCTTTCTTCTTTTATGTTCTTTAAAATTGATCAAGTGTCAGGTTGGATAACATGTGAATGAAATATACTTGTAGGTTTTGTCATTAGAGACTGTAATTACATGGGATGTGACAAACAATTCTTATAGGATTTGACATCATAAGGATAAAGAGTTTAGTTTGTATCTGTGAAAAGTTGTCATTGTATCACTTAATTTTACCACTAAATAGATTGTTTATGTAAGGGTAATATTAGAGTGGTTTTAATCTTATTATCACTTTCATAACTCTCTTTTAAATGAACTTTTAGGTCTATGTGAGCCTAAGATTGAAGCTGGAATGCTTGGTTCCTTCCTTAACTAACTAAGATGATCCTATCTAACTTAGTTTTTTGGATCACATTCCTATGTTACACAATAGTCTATTTTTTCATTCTCATATTAAACCTTTTAAAAGTCACTTATAATATTTTTATAGTATTTAATTAGATGGGATTTACTTTTCTAACTTAGTCTACAAACATTAATTCTTTTTTGTTTAGTCTAAAATCATTAACTAATATATATATATATATATATATATATGAAAAAAGGTATATTATTTATAATTAATGTTTATCAGAAAAAATTAAACAACTAATTACCATGTTTTATGTCTTTAAGATTAGGAAAAAAAAAATATAATATATTTTCATTTGAATAAAATAGTTGTCCCGTTTCAAAGATAATGACTGTACAAATTATTACAAGGACTAAAAAATATAATAAATATATTAATGAAATTCTAAATAGACAATATAATAACTTTGTTTCAAGAACTAAAACAAATAAAAAACAATTTACACACATTATGTGTATTAATTTATGTTAGAGAGACCACCAAATTTTAAAATAAAATACAGAAGAGACTGTCTTCTTTAAATATTGAAAGGAGAGTTAGTGATATATTTTTTTAAGATGGAATTATAATTATAAATACCACACATTCAAATCCTAATATGACTAATTTCATATGAATGAGATATAGTAGGTCACCAATAAATTTGTATCCATGGATATGGTCTCACAAACATGTAATATACTTTTTTTTTTTAACAAATGTATTTTGATAGTTATATAACTGCAGTTGACTATGACTATGAGAAACTAAAGGGATGCTAAATCGAAAATTCAACTTTTAAAAATGACATTTAAGTATAGAAACACTTGATTGAACATTAACTTTCAATATCAACACTATATTAAAAAATCACTGCATCTCTTAAAAAATCTATAGTAACTTGTCTTTGCCATTTGCAATCAAAATCTTTTAAAAATTTAATGCATGAAAACTTTACTCAACTCTATGATACTTTTATGTTGAATGCTAGAATTATTTATTTTTTTATTACTCTATGATTATTATTTAGAAACTTATTCTCGATTAAACCCTCTGCCAATGTGAATCGGCTTGAACTTGAAAAGATTGAACATACAAAGAAAATTCGCATATATTAAGAAAAAAAGATAAGGCTTCTCTGTCATAGGAAACATCAAAAGACAGAAGAGTGCAAGATTTTTTGTCCAGGAGCGAAACTTTCCATTGTGTTATCCAACTAGTTGACCCATTTTCCAATAAACTAATTCTCATTTTTCTATACATTTTCTCTCCTCCTTGCAGCAGCAACAGATATTACTAATCTACTTTCACGGGTCACATTTAACCTACAATTCCTTAAAATTACATAAATATCTTAATTTTATATTTATAATAATTATTTTATTTAATTATAAATTTATAATATACAAATATATACACATTTTATCATAAAAATATATTAAAGTGAGATCTATTAGAATCACACTTTAAATATTTAGTATTTAGTAAAACAAATATACTAAAAATTACACATCAAGAACCAAATTATAGCTAAATCCTAATATAAGCAGACAAGTTCAGATTTTAAAGAACTGAAGATTAGTATTTATATATAATCATATATAGATTAAAAGTGTGAGAGATGGTAATTCAATATTATTAATTAAGTATTTATTAAAGTTGAATACTAATAAATAACTATGTTTGACAAATACTACTACCATTAAATAAATATTAATATTGATGAGACTTGTTTAAACTTTTTGATTTTTGGGTTTTGGGAAAGAGGAAGAGTGAAGCATCTATCTATCTATGTATGACTTGCTAATATTATTTGTTGATATGATAGAATAAAGTACTGTAAGGTGTCTTGTCTAATCATGGAAGAAAATAATGGTTGAAAGCTGCTTATGGACCCACTTTCGTTTCATGAACTTTCCATGGGAGTAAGACGTAATATGGCCAAACAAAGGAGCACCAAACAACACCTACTTGGCAATTACCCTCTGCCAGAGACATCAATGAATAAAAGAAATGTGAAAAGGAGAACGACAAGGTCACACATAAAAGAGAATAATATAAATGGGCACATAAATAACAATCTTTTGTTAGTCACACAATTAGTACTTCTTCTTAGGGTAATCCTCCAACCTAAGAATAACCTTTTCAAAAACATTGTTTTCCAATTTGGGTAACTTTACTATTATAGTATTATCACCGAGCCCCACCCGTCTAATTTCCGGTTATAAACCGGTTACATCCGGTTTTCGGATACAAAAAGGAAAAGTCACTTTTCAATTTGTATATAACCAATTAACAGAAAACACGTGTCTTTGTTTTCACACACACGTTTTCTCTTCACTGTTGCACTATCTCTTCATTGGTACAGATTTATAGTATAGGTATTGGTATAAGTTGTGTTCTTTCATGCACGAGTCAGTGAGGCGTGAAACTGTTCAATTTTTCTACATGCAGAGAAAAAATGTTCTTCAAATTAGGTTCATATAAGAAGTAGTTAACTTTACCCATTTAATTTAATAGTTTTTTTATTTATATCAACACTATTTATCAAATATAAATTAATTGTCTTTATGCTTATTTCTTATTTCATTTGATAATTCGACCATAAACAATATCAAATTTTATAGACATAATGTGAATTAATAGTGGTGCTAGTGGAGTTCAAAATTGAAAAATGAGTGTATGGTCAATTAGTAATTTTATTGGCTGATTTGGTGCAAAAGTGATCATATTTGAAATAAATATCCTTTATTTGTAAAATAAAATAAAAATAATGAGGACAAATGATAACATTAAAAAAATAGCACTTGTCAAATTGCTTCAAGTTGCGTCTTGAATCTAGAAACACATTAATATAATAATGCAACCATTTTTATTTATTTTAATGTATCTAGAATAAAATAAAACTAATATGTCAACAAAATTTTAATTTTAGTAATAATGTACATATAATGAAATTTAGTATTATTGTTTTATTAACATTAAACACTCACTTTATTAATCAATTATATTCTTTTATTATAAAATTTTATAATTTTATATAATAAAGTATAGGATAAAAAACTTAAAAAAATATATATTTAAATCTTATATTTAATTGGTTCTGAAACTGTGGACCCTCTTTTTAGACCCAAAAACCTCGGTTTCCCACCTCTTCTACTGCGTGAGCCTGTAAGAGGCTATGCCAGGAAAAGATGCCTCACGCGGTATTGTTGGTCTTCGCTACAATACAAAACATAAAACATGTTTCTTTTTTTCTTTTAACACTTAGTTTTCCATGTTTGCTTCATGAACATTGCTTCCTTCCATTTCTCATTCTTATATAGGAAATACACAAAGAATCAGAATCGATACAAAAAGTAGGTAAGGAGTATAATATTGAATTGATGCATAAATTGTTGTCATTAATAAGTGTGGATAAAATGTACTTTATTGAATTATATTTTAAATTATATTATATAATATATTATTTTTATCATTTTTTCTTAAAATTAATTAATTACAATGGCATAATTTAGTTATTCTTATTTTTATAGAAAATATTAACTATTAGGATAGTGGGAGGAGGAGATACAGTTTGTATATAATATACAATGAAAACAAATATATTTTAGAGAATTGGAGTTTATATATATGATCAAGGTTTGAATGTTTCTTTACAAAAAGGTAAACATATAAAAGATGTAGAATTAAAAAATCTAGTAGTCATATTGATCTAATTGTATTTTTTCTTGTTGAGCATGCAAATCAATATAAATATTATATTATGTGACGATGATATAAGTATTTTATGATATTATAATACTTTATATAAGTTGTTTTTTTAATTTGTTCAAGCATAAAGTTTATATAAACTTATTATAAGTTTTTTATGTGTATAAGAAGGATTTAAAGTAAAACATAATTACTTATGTTTTATATTTTTTAACTTTTTATCTTTATTCACTTGATTTCAAAAATTTAACTTGAGTAATTTAATTATTTTCACAATTAAATACTAAGATATTTTAATAATAAATTTTAAAATAAAAAAAAATTAATTTGTAAATAAAAGTTAGACGCTAATCTTTTAAAAAATCTTTAGTTTCAAAAGCATATCTTTCTTTACCTTCTATAGTTTTGACAATATACATTTAATTTATTTGGGAATAGACATCATTATGACATCAAAATATATAATTTCGCTAAAGTAAAATATATCAAATGTTTACCTCTTAGTGAAATTTTTGGAAAAATATCTTATATTTATTAAGTATTATGATATGTGAGTAGATATAATTTATATTCGTATATATGACTTTGATGTAAACAAGATGAATGAAACACGATTTATATGTAATTATATGTTCTTTATACATTAACTCATTTTTATATATTTAATTTTTGTGTGAATTATTATGATGTATGAGAATAAATTCTATTACCAGTAGTAATGCTGAAAATAGACTATTTTTTAGATAATTAAATAACTTTTATTAAATGATTAAATAGTTTTTTTACATGTTAATGTTATATACATTACAATTAAGAACTTTTATATCCAAATCATATATTATTATTAGTATATAATAGATTATACTATGCATAATGATAATTTTCTCTTACTAAGCAGATATCATAACATTAGTTTTAAAACAAAATTTAAGAGGCCAAAACATAAAAATAAAATTTTATTTTTCAAATTTTATAAAGTTAAAATCAACATAAAAAGTTATTATAATAAGTTTTACACAGCTATTGTATTAAAAGAAAATTTATATATTTTCTAAATAATTTAGAGCAACGAGTCTCCCTCACAATGAATAAAATCTCACAATATAACACATTCTATAATTCCAGAAAATAAAATTGATCTAACCAATTATAAAATGTACAGTAAATGACAAGTGTTAACATGCATAAATACTACTGTGTACAAAGCGGAATATTAATATTTTTAGCATGCATAACATATAAACAATCATTTAATAATTATTACATTAATATTTTGATAATTTTTTTACATTAAAATTAAGTTAGTAATATATATTATTAAAATAAAATTATGAATACAATTTTATTTAATAAAGGATGTGAAAACATGATTATTCAAATTAAAAAATAAAAAATAAATAAAAAATGTGCAAGAATTGAATAATGGTAAGTAGTTAGGTTTTGGATGGGTACATTGTCGGTAAGATGTACGAGGTTTAAGCATAGGAAGACGTGGAGCTTTCTTCTCCATTCATGGAAAGCCATTTTTCAATATCTTATAAGCTCGTTTTGTCAAACTTTTCCATTTTTAGATTATTTTACTTCAAATTATTCCTATTATTTTATTCTTGTTTTCCACTTTAATACGCAGGTAGGCCATTTTCTTATATATTTTAGTCGAATAATGTATTCCCTTTACGTAACCCAATTATTGGCTTAAGAATCATATTGTTTATGTGCTTTCCATTGTGACTTATATAATAATAATAATGAGAAGAATAAAATTTTATTGATTGAATAATAATAAATAATAGTAATATTTGGTTGATTGATTTTGGTTTGTGTGTGGCTTGTGCCGTGCAAAGGGGAGAAGAAGATAAGGCCCAGTCAGTGTCAACCTTCCAATTAAGGGTGTGTTTGGTTGAGCAAATCAAAAAATTGAAGAAGAAGAAAAGATATTATTTTAAAAGCATTTTTAACTAAATTTTTATACCCTGAACTTGGATCATAGAATTAGGAATAGTGATAAAATTTGATACTATTACATGTTTGAGTTTCTTAAAAGTTTCTCTATTATTATATCATCCAACAATGAACACTATTCTAAATAATTTTCTTAATTGTTTTACTCTGCACCTCACAACTAGGCAGATGACCTTCATAAATATCATTATTTGCACCAACCTAACAAACTACATGCAAGTTGCCACCTCTTTAAATGTTATTTTTATTGTATCCAACAATAGAGTGGTGCAAGTAAAGATGATAAAAATTAAAAATTTGTGAGATTGAATGAATATATTTCAAGAGTTGCAATTAGACTTTCACATAACTAAATTTCATTATTTTATTATAATTTCCAATGTACAAAGTAATAAGATGACATTTTATTAGGAACCGGTAGTTTGAATTCATTTTAGTCTTACATTTTGAGTTTATAAAACTAAGACTACATTTTAGTTTTATGTTTTAACCTTTGTGATTAATTTTGGGATGGTGAGTAATCACAACAGTTATGGTAGTAATAGAGTTGACAGTAATCATGATCAAAATAGAAAAAAAAAACTAGGATAATACTACATAAGGGGCAATATATAATACGAGGTGATAAAAATAGTATATTTATAATAATTTATGTGAGGTGACATCATTAATGACATCGATGATTGGTTAAATTTAAGGGTTAATGAAAATGGCAACATTAATTGATCAATGGTGTGTTAATAGACAATGGTGAAAGTAATAGTATGAGAGTCTTTTGAAATAAATAAAGAAAAGAATTTTAATGATTTGTCTTTGCATTTTAGAACCTAAAGTTGCAACAACTTTTTTTTTTTTAATTTTGAATCTGACCCAAAGATGTTTGGCTAACATTTAAAATCAAGCAGGTCATGTTAGTTAGTGGTGACATATTTTCATCAACTTTAATAGAACATTAAAAGTCATTTATTAGTTAAATTAAATTAGAAAAATCAACTGATATGTGTAAACAAGATTTCAGTACTTGTAACCTTATGTCATTCACAAAATATTGGTATAAGCAATATTAGAGATAGAAAGAGAGTATCAAGAACCTTAATTCAATTGTCTGGTAAAGTGTTTACAGATTACTTGATAAAATATTTATCCAATAATTAATTATATTTGTTCTTTTCCGTGATTATTATTTTTTAATAAAAAAATATATTTATATATAAACATAGTATTTAAGATGTAGGCATCTGTTTACAATATATACATTCTTATCCTAGTACATTAGGTATACTCCATATCATAAACTTTCATCCAAGGTAGTAAATAAACACCGGTTAATTTTCTTAATAAATTTTAAAAGACGTTTTGAATTGATAATAGTTTGAAATATATTAAAATTAAAACAACATGTGTATAGATCATAATCCAATCCAAAAATATTTTGTTGATAAAAATTTAAAACAATGGAGTTTTATGCACAAACAGAAAAGATTTTACCTATAAATTTTTTCCAATGATGACATGGTGCTGTGCTGTGAATGAGCACAATTGTTTGTGTTGTGAGTATTGAGTGGTGAGTAGTAATAAATGCTTACTCCTATTTATAAAGATTGGTGACGCCATCAGAATATTTTATCTTTCGATGAAGCAAAATCACTTCAAAAAGGTTCAAAGATGTGATCTTGAAAATGTTTAAGCTCGAAACACTTCACTGTTTTTAAACGCATTTCTTTTAAAATAAATTGAGCTAAATTATTAATGCTAGGCCCATTGTTCAGATTATATGAAACACGAGTATCAAAGTTGGACACGATCACAAGCAATGAGATTTAAAGTTTACACAAATATCACAATATAAAAATATATCTTATTCATATTTGGAGACACCAATATTAAATATTCATCCACCAAAGCAGCTCCTTTCATTTTTATTTTTCTAATATGTGGATCCTAAGAAATCTCACGACTACTTAACACCTGTAACATGCTCAACACAATTACTTGTTTAACAATAAATAAGTTTTATCTATTAATCTTTATATTTTAAATTTATCTACTCTAGTTTCTATACATACCGATTTCGTATAATCTCTATGCAGAAACCAAGAATGATTATTTATATGTATTATATTAAAAGATAATTTTTTCAAGATAAAAAAATAATTTAATCTAATAATTAAATCAAAGTGTCAGGTTATATATTATGTGGAGTGAAAAAGAATTGAGCAAATAAAATCAAGATAACAAATAGATGGAGGCAAAGTTTAATTGACGAAACTGCTGGAAGCAAAGCAATATAAAACTGGGAATTTCAGTTTATTTAATTTGAAATGAGATTCTTGCAAAATAAAATAGTGGAAAAGGTACGAAATTGCAAAGGTACACATACCAAAAGCATCACCAAGTTTGACAAAAATAGTATAAAAATGTTGATCATGCCCTCTGAATATGATGCCACTGCGAATATTATAGTAAAACTGAACAACGTTGCTATGTGCTTAAACTATTGAAGAAGCATGAACATTTCGGGGAGATTAAGATGCCACATTCCTAAATAAATAAACAAGAGCAGTGATGAGGAAAGGGCCACGTCGATTAGTAGTATTAATAAATGATTTGCAATTAAGTAATGTTGATGGTACCTGTACTTACAAGTTAAACAAGATTCAGAGAGACATTAGAGTTGTTAAGGTTCAGAAAATCATTCGCTTGTTTTTAAATTCTGACCAAGTCAGAAGAACAACGTTGGATAGGCGTCATGGATGATGATTCACCTTTTGCAACAATACATAAAATAAATCATAGTTTATTCAAATCAACCAACTGAAATCATGTGACATAATATTATAAGGGTAATCAGAGAGAGATGTAAAATCCAGTGGAATCTTGCTGTCGCTACCACAAGTACTATATTAGGATTAAGAAACCAAGATAGAAGGCATGTCCTAAGTATTTGTGATATATAATGTAGGATGATGGAAAAGTTTGATTTCTTTTTTTCTGGTATCTTTGAGAAGTGGAGAGAGAGAAAAATGGGTTGTGAATTGAATGTGGATGGAGTACATGGGAAGATATTATTGTTAATCAAAATCAAACTAAGACAGAATTAAAAAGTTGTCATTGTCCTGATGCTTATGCAATTTTTGATGAGTTATTAAAGATGAAGAAATTGCATGGTTGATATGACCTTTGATCTAATCGAGAATCACATGGTGCACCTGTTAGTTTATTGTCACACTCTTCTTCTAGGGTTGTGTATTTAGGAATCCGATATCTATCAATCCTAAATCAGATGGCATTTACTTTTCATAATCGATTGATGCACATGATTAATTATTTTACCGATGAAATGTACCAAGAGAACAAACGTGTACCATGATCTTAATTATTTTATAAGCACTCCTAAACCAAGTTACTTGACATTTTTCAGTTAACTGTTAAGTTGTGTAAACAAATATAACTGTTTAAGTTATACGAAAATATCATTACTCGTTGAAAAAAGGATAACCGGGAAGAGTGTGATCTAATGTATTTTAAATGAAAATAAATAAATAACTCCTTTACTTGAAATTGATTTGAGTAGGTTCAAGAGTTTTTAAATATCAGATGTAATGTATTTGGTAACATATTTATGTGAGATATCTCAACTGAATTTAATATTCTATATTTCTTTAAGAAATATAAATATTTTGAACAAATGTATACAACTAATAAACAAATTATTTAGCACATAATGTTTTCTGAAACATGATATTATGCATTTAAAAATATATTACAAAATATACCATAATTTAATATTTTATTTTCTATTTTACGATTTAACTTTGCGTACTATATTAAGATTGATATATTTATATTAATAGATTAGATTAGATTACCGTTATCACATATATTATCCAGTTTTAATGGGACAAGATTAGAATCCAAACAAATTTTGAAAGAGACAGGGACAAATATAGATCCATCTCTAGCAATCTCGCACAAAATCCTTGAGATAACCCCAGAATTACATTAACTTCGTGTTAGTATCATGACTAAATTATTTATATTAATATTTATGAGCTAATGCTTTAAAATTAAATAATTTCTTTGTTTTCCTTACCTTTTCCTTATGTCCTATGATACTTTATGTTAAATTAAATCAATCCTTTCCATTAGGTACCAAATCAAAAGGAGAATTTAGTCTCCTACCTTGTATTACATTTTTATTTTTAACAAGGAGGACCTAGGCCCAAAAGCTCCCAACCATTAATATACTATGGCAGTTCGAGCCTATTTCTTGAATTTTCTCATTACCCTTATTTTATTATTTTAAGTAAATAATCGACTCGATATATTTTATTTTTAGTATAACAAAAAATTAAAATATTAATACAGTAATATTAATCTTATTAGTTTTTGTTAAACTTAGTGTCAATGTCTAATTAACCTTAAAAAAATACTAAAAAATTTAAATTTACAAAGTAAAAACAAAGAGAATTCCTTCGAGATTAATTTTTCCTTTAATAACATATCTAATAATTATTAAAGATCACATGTGTTCAATTAAATCAACGAGTTTAAATAAAATTAGTGAAATTAAATTTTGTATTAAGATTATATTTTTCTATTATATTAATAATAGTTAATGCATTGTAATTACATTATATATAAATTAAACTGAACAATATTTCCTTAAATACTTGTTTACATTTTGTGTATTTATAAATAAAGCTTCTATTTATAAAGACACGCAAGAATTTAAAAAAAAAGAAAAAAGAAAAAAGTGAAATGCTGAAATTGTAGTTTCTTTTATACGCAACATGCACCTTCTATTGAAATTAGTTATTTTCGGATAAGATTCATTTTAAAACTCTATATAAATATTTAATGTAGTTGTATGTTTATAATTTAATTCAAGCCCAAATTGATTTTAAACAAATAATGCGACACCAAATTTTGTTGGATATCTCCTTTTACATCGGCGAGTAAAATGGTCAGATCCAATATAATGTTCAATCCCCCTTTCCTTTTTGGAGTTATAATCTCAAACATTCCTCAAGTCTGAACTGAAAATTATTTAAAAAAAAATGTAATAACTAATAGAATCTCTACTGGACTTTAACTTTCAAAACATTGCTCAATCATTAGGAAACACCATATTTAAGAAAATTTAAAGATATATAAACCAACTCAATGATAGTAAAGATGAATTTGTCTTTTCAACTAAGATATTTTGTGGTATTTTTATAATATCCTCACCATTTTCATTCAAGTTCATATCTTCATTTCCAATTTTTAAAATTTTTAAAATCCAATAAGTAAATTCTTTTGTATCTGCACTTTGAGTTGACACTATTTAATTTCATATTTTGTAAAAGTTTTAAAATTTTGTCATAAATTAAAGTATATTTTTTCTACAACTGGCAAGATATATCTAAAGTCATCACTCAAAACAACTTTACCACCAATGGCTTTTTACTATTTTTTTTATTTTCAAAATATCTCTCAATGTTTTATCAAATGCTTTAAAGCATAATTTGTTGTTCATTAGTAGTTCATCCCATATAATCAATCTTATTTTAATCAGAAGCATGACAAGATTTGCTTGAGCAATGTTCTAAGTTCACTCCTCATTTATTAGTATTGGTATGCAAAAGGTAAGGTGTGTTGTTTTACCTCCAAGAAACAATTCCGCTTGAAGCTATATTAAAAACAATCATTCTCTTAGATCTAATAGTAAATGACAATGTTCTTCACATAAATATCATTTTTTTTTTACCACCGTAACCGTACAAAAGAAAAGAAACTACCTTATTATAAATGAACTGTTGAAATGATGTCTCTCATTAGTGAGACATGTTCTTTTGTCATCTCATCTCTATCATAATTCAACTCATCAAAATGAAGTTGTTTAAGAACAATAATGAATATGATTCAACTCATCAAAATGAAGTTGTTTAAGAACATTAATGAATATGAAAGATTATGAAAGATGAGGTTGTGGAAGACAACCATTTTGTAGTTTAAGATCATCAATTTAAAGACCTACACAAAAAGAATATATGATATAAAACATTGGACTACATAATTAAATTTCAAAAATGAATAAATGTAATATCTAGCAAATTATATTCATTCCTTTTTTGTTATAATGTTCTACCTACAAGTTTCAAGTAACATTCCAAAATACATCATGTTTAGTCATTACATTCATCACTAATAATGTAACAAATAACTTTCTAAATTAATTTTAGGAAACTACTCCACTTGCTTCTTTGATTGCATCAATGAATTATTTGTCATCTGCAAGTAGTCCCAAAACATGACAAGCTTATTCATATGTTTGAACAGTTTTTTCACTGTCTATTTTATATAATCATAATCCACACAACACTTTTTGAATTGTCAATAATATACTCCTGTAATACAATAGACCAAATTCAAAAGGAACATAAGTCTGTCTATGTCGTGACCTTAGTTTCCATTATCTTTCCTGAGACATCAGACAAATTTCATAGATAGTCTTATCTACGTTCCTCTTGCTGGATCTGATCAATTATGTTACACGAGGATATTATTGTAATTCAAAAGGATTGTATGGATTATAATGACATAAAAACAATCAATGGAAAAACTTTTTAGACATGAACAAGTTTTTCATACTTTGAAACTAGTTACAAATGACAGAATTAATGGATGTAATCAAAGAAGCAAGTGAAGTAACTTCTGTATATCAACTTAGAATGACCAATCCTGATGTAGTTTGAAATGTTATTTAGAATTTACTTGCAGATGAAATATTATACCAAAAAAGGAGTATAATTTGTCATGTATTACATTTATTGATTTTTAAAATTTAATTAATATAATCCAATATTTTATATTACACATTCCTTTTGAGTAGGTATTCAAATTGATGACCCTAATCTACACAATCTTTGTCTTCTACATATTCAAGAATTGCTCATGTCAAATGACATGTCTTTATAAGATTTTGTTTGTCTTCCACAACCTCATCTTTCATACTCATTATTATTCTAAAAAAGGCTTCATTATTAATGAGTTGAATTATGATAAAGATGAAATGGCAAAAAAACATGTCTCGCTGTTGCAATGCATTACTAATGAGCAATACGTGTTTATGAAGACATCATGTCAACAGTCCATATACAACAAGACGATTTTTTTTTTTTTCTATATGGCTGTGGTACAGGAAAAACACCTGCGTCAAAAACATTGTCAACTGCTATTAAATATAAGGGAATGATTGTTTTGAATGTAGCTTCAAGAAGAATTCTTTTTTGTTGGTTATTGAGAGGTAAAAAACACACAAATTGTACTTTGAAGCATTTTATAGAACATTTAGATATATTTTAAAAATTGAGAATGAAGAAAATATTAAAGAAACCATTTGTTGGTAAAGTGGTTGTTTTAGGAGGTGACTTTAGGAAAATCTTGCGAGTAATAAAAAAAATAATCCATATATGATGTTGTGAAGTCATCAATCAACTATTCTAATCTATGACAAAATTGCAAAGTTTTAAAACTTTTACAAAACATGAGATTAAATAATGTCAACTCTACTCAAAGTGTAACAAATATAAAAGAATTTGATAGTTGGATTCTAAAAATTAGAGATGAAGACATACATTTCAATAAAAATGGTAAGGACATTGAAATACCGCAAGATCTTAGTTGAAAAAACAAACTCACCTTTACTATCCTTGGTTCAATTTATGTATCCTCAATTTTTTTCAAATATAATGTCTCCATCCTTTTCCTTTTCTGATGATAGAACAATACTTTGTCCTACAATTGAATATGTTGAGCAAGTTAATGATTTTATTTCATCTCTTATAAATGGTGAAGAAAAAACATATCTAAGTCAAAACTAACTTTGCCAATTAGATGAAGATCAAGAAATTCAAAATGAATGGTTTTCATCTAAATTCTGAAATGAGATTAAATGTTAAGAGATATCAAATCATCAACTTAAGTTAAAGGTGAGTGTACCCGTTATATTTTTGAGAAACACTAATCAAACAAATGGCCATTTTAATGGAACAAGGTTGAAAGTTAATCATTTGGCAAAAAATGTTATTTCACAGATAAAAACATTGATGAAAAGATATTTATCCCTAAAATGAATTTGATACCTTCTGATTCAGGATTGCCTTTCAAATTTTAAAGAAAACAATTTCCAATATTTTTGTGTTTGCAATGACAATCAGTAAGAGTCAAAGTTAATCATTTTCAAAAGTTAGATTGTATCTTCCCCAACTAATTTTCATGACCAACTATATGTTAATGTTTTTAGAGTCAAAACAAAGAAATGATTGAAAATACTTATTTCGGATGAAAACAAAATGCAACACAACTAAAAATATTATGTACAAAGAAATATTTCAACATCTTTAGAATAAAAAACATAAGGTATAATTATTGTTGTATTTGTATTATGTTTTTTTCTAATTTATTTGCTCCTATAAAATATGCTCGTAATTACTTAGTAAAAATGATCAATATGCAAAACCTTGATTGGAAACATCATAATTGTGCACTCACCACTTGAGAAGCCATTTATCATCACCAACTACAATAATGACGAACGCTTTCAAAATAGTTCATCATTTCGTTCTTAGGTTTTGTACAATTTGTTTAATTCAATTCAATATATATATCTCATGTATCAATGCTTTCTTTTATAAATGTTCATCATTACTTCATTACCGCAATGTTGAAGCTTTGAACTGTAATGTTGTCTTTTGCAATTTTTGGACTTTATGTGTGATTGCAAGTCTTTGGTAGAAGTTATAAATAATTGTTTCACATCTACCATGAAATATCACATCTCAAACATGTTGATAATCCTTAGTGATATGCTATTAAGTTGTTAAGTATTGCTTCAAAAGTGGTTTTCTTTGACAACCAACTTTTATAGATGTTATTTTCAACCAAAACAAATTCTAAACTAAGCTGATGATATAGTTATTTTACTACAATGCATGCAGGAAAGCTTTTGCTGGCACTCAACCAACAATTCGTTGAAGATTTGGAAAAACTTAACAATGTTAGAGCAAGAGGGAATGAAGGACATAATAAATGTAGTAGGAAGAACGTAGAGTGAAGTAACTATATATAATCAACCCAACAGTAATTATGTGATTAAAACTTATGCAGGCTGATGCACATGATCAATATTTAAAAGCTTCAACGCACACATGATCATTGTCCAGTAACCCCTTCAGAAGTGAGTACATTCCCCATAGCATGTCATAGTTACACATGAATAGTTCACCATTTTGTTATCAGGTTCTCTAAAATTTGTTCAGTTCATTTCAATGTATATCTCATGCATAAGTACTTTCTTTTATAAATGTTCATCATTAGTTTATTAACTCAATTGCTAAAGCTTTGAACTATGTTCTTATTTTTTGCAACTTTTATACTTTGTGTGTGTTTGAAAATCCTTGGTAGAAGTCATAACTATCTGCTTCTCAATTACCATGGAAATCACATGTCAAATATATTGATTATCCTATATGTTTCACTTATGTGAAATTAAAAAAATATATTGTATGTTTCAAATCCGTGTACTAGTTATTTTATCAAACTAGGGTCCACCCATCTTATCCCTCGAGTTTGGCAGGGGATAAAGGAAGACTTGTCTAGTTAGTGCTGACAGTTGTGTTAACACAAGTCTATTATTAGTGGTTTTAACAAATGTTAGTTTTCTAACAAAACGTAAGAAACTAAGAACTGATTATTTGTGCCTTACCCTTTCAAAATTAAACAATGTATTTTGGCTCTCATGTTTTTCATTAAACTTGGAAACAGGCAAGTCAAGGCTTCAATTGTAATATATTAAACCAACAGAAGACAAAGGAAAACCTAGGGGGATGTGCAACTTAAAATTGCATATTTTTCAACAAACAGTGACTACATTACAAGGTAGTCAATGCACTTTCACCTTATCACAATTAACTAATGCAATCATTGAATAAGGTGATATTATCTTTAACATATGTTCCAAATTTTAGATAATTTAGACATCCACAGATAGGCATTTATTTATGTTTTAATCAGAATATTACACCATCAAATAGAGTGTCCATTGCAGTATCGATTAATTTTTTAATTATATGAAATTCGTAACTTGATTTATTTCACAAATCATAAACATGAAAATTTTAAGCCCCGAATTAGATTGACAATTTAACACACAAAAATGTCTTTCAACTAACACAGGTATACCAAGACCCCATGTTTGGCACATTTAATACTTACAAAGTTTCCACCTGAACAAGAACTTCTTTTCCATGACGACCAAGCATATAGAAAAGAGGCTCTAAGTTGTGGAAGCCATTCAATACATAAGGTCTGTTTTTAACTATTTTTAAGTATTTTTCGTACACAAAACATATTCAGTAGAGTTAACGGCAAGAGAGCTCAATGACAAACCTTGGCACTGAATAGTGTTTATTTCTGACCCTTTCATTTCTATCCCATCATCATCCAGCAGAACCACTCCCGATGAAGTTATCTTAAAAGGGAAAGCCAGAGGAGGTGATATGGGAGATTTTGCTAACTTAATAAACCTTTGACCTGCGAGGAATTTAACTTTTGAAAATCAAATATTTAATACAAATACAGAATCATATATTACGATAAATATATGGTGGTTATTGAAAGTTGTTAGAATGTAAGAATCCTAAAATAATCATATGTATTGCGTTGCGTAGACCCAATTGTTTTTAGGTTGGCCATTTAGAAATTGCATCATACTAGTACCTGACCTAGACACCCATACAAATGTGGTTTTTATCTTTTTATTTAAAGATCACTTTTATAAGTTGTTTCGAACCTAAAATAAGCTAATATAAACGACAAAAATCATTAATATAAATTTGGGTATAAGGTCGTCAATGTTGTGTCAAAATTATTCAGACCCTCTATGGTAAATTCTAATATTGTGCATCAAACCTAACTCTTTTTCATCTAAATGCTATATTTTGCTTTCCTGAAGCTTTGATCGCTTAAATATTTTTAACCAAAACTTATCAGAATTTCAACTAAGAATGGAGACATTTAATAAAACACATCTGCATAACATTCTATTTTACAAACATAATGACAGATAATTAAATAATGATTAATGACCAATTTATATTGATTCAGACAAATAATGTAGAAGACTCCAAGGACAACTGAACTTCATATCAAGTAATGCGTACTAGGAGTCTTGGAAGTCATTCCCATGACTTGAATTTACAATGTCCACTCAAATCCCCACCCACTCCAACAAATTAAGTCCAGGTGGCATCTACATAAACACTTACAAAAAATAATAAAATTAAGAGGACACAAATCACTGCAAATTAACCAACCTGATCTGGCTTCAAGTACAAGACGGATGGTCACAGCATGAGCCCAGTTAATTCCCAATGCAGCAACCAGATGAGAATCGTATGTAGCAGGGTTATCTTTTATTATAGAGCGGCTTTGTGCTGTTTAAAAGTACAATGAAATGTAAATCTACTAGGTCAAAGCTATCCACAACCTAAGGGCTAATTTAAGCAACTAAAAAAAGGAAGATTTTCATGGAAAAGAAATAAATATTTTCTCTCCCAATAAAAAATTTATCTCTTTTAGGTTCTTAAAATCAGTTGATCCAAAATATAATTTTTTTATCATACCTTGAAAGGAATATATGCGAGATTCGTCACCAAATTGAGATCTTACTTGATTTGTCAATACAACTGGAATTCGTGAAAATTCTGCAAGTGACCTGGATACCTTCAAAGTCAGTTCCTCAACTATGTACTTCCTAATTGCAAAAATATCACAAGTGACATTCGAGATGTTGTATGGTTCATACTTGATAAAAGAAACATGCCAACCCAATGCTTGTTGTCTAGAGGTCCCACACTCATGTTCACTGAACGGAAAAATTGAAGAATTCCAATGCATGAGATGTCCTGGAGGTTATTATAAAAATAACTACAATTTTGCAGAACAGTCAAAGCGAGCATCCTCAACAAATGATCCACAATCAATGCCAAAAATGTTAAGCTCACCCTAAAACTAGAGCAGCCATGCTATCAATGATGAGCAATTTCACTTGTTGCTGAAGAAGGGATACTTTGATCTGGTACAAACTGGCAGTGTTAACACGTCATTTAATATATTAAAAGTTTGAAATGTCTGATAGAAACCTAGAAAGAGGAAGAATAAAAAGGAGCTACAAGCCTATGACAGATCTTCTTGCATAATCTGCAGCATGTTATATGTAGTGAGTTTGACACTGAAAATTTATTTTGGTAAAGAGCATCATGAATAAGACACAACCTTCAAGAAGAACAGAAATCCAATTGTCATATCTAGTTCTAGTCTACTTATAAATTAGTGAGAGCTTTGCTCAAACAGAATTTTGTTGAAATAGTTTACTGAGAGTTTTTAAAATTAAAGATTTTAACAAAGAGTAAGTCCCTAAAAAACAGTCATTTTCAGCTAGCAAGCATTTTGTCAGACCAGGGACAAAAAGACAGTCTTGATAGAGTAGGCCCTATGTATTAGTAACCATTGCAACTGAAGAAGAGGATAAAATCAGATTTAAGAACAGAATCAAAGACATTGACTAAAACTGCCTTGTAGCACGCCAGTCCATTCTGAAGGCTAATCACGATACACCATGTTCATTTATATGATATTGAGCATAAAGTGATACCTCATATACATATGTAATACTAGTTAACAATCATTAAACCCTTGATTATATCAAAACAAATTCGTCTTTCCTGCCTTTTTCCCAAAGAGCAAAACTACTAATAATCCCGTTTTGCTTTGTCCTTCTGAATTAAAGCTTCGATACTTTTAATGTCCATCCTCTAGTATTTATAATTTTCTCTATAAACTATTGAACACATTGCAGGTTTCCTTGTACATGAATAAACTTTAGTAAGTTTTCATCTTTCGAAGTACCTAATTCTCTTACAGTTCTTATATATCATTATGTTGATTCCGTTTACCATCCTTGCTGTTGCAGAGACTAACTACAACTAAGTCGTAGAAATTCGCACCTCTCAGCAAATTCAGAAAGCGATGTAGGACGCAAAATCAGGATTCTACCAGCCATCTGCAATGTGTCAATTCAAAATGATGCTCATCAAGTTCAAATTAGATAGAAAACCCATTAACCCGGACAAGACTTGAGAAAAGTGAAACAACCTGCATACCTCCTGTGCCATTCCCTTCTTAAGAAATATTTCAGGAAAACTGTTTATTCCAATCTCTATCAATCTGGATAAAAAATGGTAAATTCAACGTTGGAAGATAATATACTGTAATCTTTTCTTCCATCAATACACATAACAGTAAATAAAATCATACAACTGAAAACAATTCATTGCCTGCAATGCAAGCAACAACTACCTTTTTGACCTAAATTTGTTTTCAATATCGATATATATCACACGGCCATCTAACCCTCCACAACTAGCCGGCAACGTAGCCAGCAGTGACAGCTTTAAGCAAAACTGTGACGTAAAATTCATCCAGCATGGTTAATGGTTACAGAAAATATTCCCCCTTTTCACCACAATCCAAATCTGAAAGCCATCCCGGTATGAATTTAAATGTTAAATGTTACAAAACCAACCAATATACCTGTGTTTTGCCAATTCCTGCTGGACCAACCAACTCTGTCAAAACACCAAAAGGTATACCGCCGCACAAGGCTTCATCCAAACCCTTCAAACGAGTGGGAAGATGACCGGCCAAACTCTCGTTGCGTACTCGCTGCTCCAGCAGTAGTAACGCCTATTACAGTATCACCAAAACATTCAATAATTTCTGAACAAATTGGAAAAAATAATAAAAGAGGAAAGAAAGAGTGTAGAATATGTACAGTTTGACACGGTGGACACACGACTTCGCTAACATGCGCCATTGCGGATGTTACTTCTTCCTTCCCAACGTCCAACAATTCCATCAACTCAAATTCAGTGTGAGACAATGCATCCTGCAATTTCAAGGAAATGAAATAAAAAATAATAATCGTTACATTCAATTGAATCGACGTACGGAGAAAAAAAATTAAAGTTCTAATCGATGGTTCTAGTGACAGACGAAGAGCTTAGCTATTTAGACTATGCATATAAATTATCGGTGTTACGACAAAAGGTGTTTTGAACGGAAGATTAAGTTGAATTCATGAGAAACATAATGCGGTAAGCGATTAGGGTTTGGTATGATAGGAAATGGAAGATGGCGGTGAGAGAGGTGAATATAGCAAAGTAAGTAAGAAAATGGAATCTGAAAGGAGGTGGAAATGGCTACCTTGGCGGTGATGATGTTGCGAGCAGTGAAGATATTGGCTATGGATTTGGGCAATCCCATCTGGTTGATGAGCTTGTTCGCCATTTTTCCCTCCTTTCCTCTTTCTGCTGTTCGCTCATGCTTCCCGCCAAAACTAGACCTTACGTTGATTCCTATATACGATTTCTTCAAGAAAAATTTTAATTTAACACTGATGTTTATCGATTACTTCAATTTAATTCTTATTTTTTAATAAAATATAATACAATAACAAAATAATAATTTCTATCAAACAATTATATTTTGTTATTTATAATGTCAAAATATCAAAATTCTCTTCAAACAAAGTAACCATATATTTTTATATTACTTTTTATTAATGTTATTTAAGATCTTTTTTTTTACCAAGAACATGGGCTATGATAAATTTTCACCTAATCTTAATTAAAAAAAAAAACTTAATATTAACAAAATTATTTTTAATCGATGTAGTTAATATTCTTTTATCATATGTGTTTACCTAATGTATATTAGAATTTTAGCTAATATTGAAATAAATTATTTTATAGTTGACATTATTAGATTTATCTATCACAAATTGAGGCTAAAGTTGATTAACGTTGGATAGGTTTGAGTATTAAATACAAAATTAATATGTTATTCGTAAGAAAAATCTATATGGCATCATTATTTTATTAGAAAATATATTTTTTTAACGACTATCTATTATTAACAAATAAAATTTATATAATGTAATAATATATTTATAATAAAATAGTTTTATTTTAAGTTTTTATATAACTTAAGTTTTGTATTATTTTAATTTGTAAAAGAAAGGTGGGAGCATGTTGATATGATCTAAATATAATCTTAGATTTAAGATATGAGTATTGCATATGATATTAAGTCTTACGAATAACAGAATATTTAGCTACAACTAGAAAAATAAGTTGTGAACAAAAATTATAAATTGGGGTTAAAGTCTGTTGATGTTAGATGGATTTGAGTATTAAATGCAAAATTAATATGTTATTTTGTTATATAGCACCATTATTTTCTTAGAAACTATCATTTTTAACGGCTATATATTATTAGCAAATAATATTTTATATACTGTAATAATATATTTATGATAAATTAGTTTTATTTTAAATTGTTCAATATATATAACTTAAGATTTGTATTGTTTTAATTTATTATTTAATTTATAAGAAAAAAATATTAGAGCATGTTCATATGATCCATAAGTAGTATTATATTTAACATATGAATATTGTATGTGATCTTTAACTCTTAAGAATCACGAAATATTTAGCTATAACTATAAAATTTAAGTTGTAAAAAAAACATTTGTAAACAAAACATTATAAGAGTCTAGATTTTGTAAACTTTTATTATTGAAACAAAACTAGTTAAATTGTCTTAAAAATAATATGATCTTGAGATATCTACTTATAATACTTATAATAAAATAAGGGTATCTTTCACATAATTAAAGGTATCTTTCATGTAAGGATCATAGAAAGATTCTTAAACTTAAAATATAGGTTTTAAGCATATAACCTGTGTCTTATATAATAGGCCTTCATTACTACATGATTAGTCAAAATACACTCTTAAATTAAATATTATGATTCTGTATAAGACTAGGGATTATAAAAATAAAAAAAAATGTTTAATCATGGAAAAGTTGTGCTTACCTTGAAATGTAAATAAAAATATATATAAAGTGCAGGTCGTATGAACACCAGATAAATACTAACATTACCATTGAATATTTAATTCTCCAACTTGTATTATATTGAAGATGAGTTTTGAAATAGATGGTACTTGTCCTTTTAAAATAAATATTAAATAGTAATTACTTTTATGATAAAAATAAAGTGACAAATAAGTACTTTGACTTATTTGTGTCAGGACAATCATTTAAATGAATATAAATTATTATTGAATTATCCAGAGATAAAGGCTGAATTAATTTGATATAGAAAAATAAAAACAATACAAAGTCAAAATACAATAAAAAAGTTATAACATAAAAAAAATATATTTAAATGGTAAATTTCGATTGTTAACCTAATAAAATTATTTTTATTTTGCAACAGAATTACGAGTGTAAAACGTGGGCCTTAAACGGACCGTGCCCCAGCTAAACCCACGCTTACTATTATACATAAAAATCATCATACTGCTTTTTGAAAAAAAAAATGAAATACTAAAGTAACATAATCTATATTAATATTCTTTTAAATGATAACATATTATAAAAAAATAATTAATATTTCAGTTATATTTTTAGTAGAAGAATCATTATCCAAATTTTGAATTATTTGGATGATGCATAATTCGGAAAATGGTTCGAGCATGTTTCTTATCTTATGTAACAGTATACTTGGTGAACGTTTCTAAAATTGTATTAATTTTATTATCAACATTTAAGTTGTCATTAGTTAGTTAATTTTTTCAATAATACAAGTAATTTAAATAAGATGAAGTTTAAATATTTTATTAGTTAATTTTTTTAAGAGTACAGGTAATTTGAATAAGGTGAAGTTCTAAGAGTACAAATATGAAAAATATGTTTACGAATTGATGAATTGTGAAATTTTATTTGATATAAAGTGATGGTTGATAACATGCTGAAGACAAAATTTTTGCTAAGGCGTTAATGTATTTTTGATGTAGTGGTGAAATACATTGAATTTTGTGATGTCTATATAGATTACTCCCATTCTATTAACTTTTAGACTTACATAGAAAAACGTATAATATAGTAAGAATTGATGGATGTTTATGTGATTTGATTTGCTATGTCAAAAAAATAGGTCTTATAAATCATATAAATTTATCCTCTTCCATGAATGAATAATGTTTTTTCCTATATTGAATGTCGAAGAGATAGTAACGCAAGAGGTACAAAATAAATTTATAGAATTTAAATTCAACATAAAATGATATCAGTAAATTGTGACATGAAGATAATATTGAAATATGATTTTTATGAGTTTGATTTATTAATAAATTTTTTTATTTTGTGTTACAAAAAAGTTATAAATTACTAACTTATATACATATATATATATATATATATATGTATTATGATATTTATTGTATTTTTCATACGAAAAAATTATGAAAAAAATATTATATATTTTAATTAAATTTTTAGTAATATATACGAATTCTTATTGAAAGAA
>Ga0209489_105022_pt1 | contig 23589 bp, 13 predicted proteins | sample SiratrowhiteBW_FD_187527 | JGI IMG/M metagenome (GOLD analysis project Ga0209489, IMG submission 187527) | Root nodule microbial communities of legume samples collected from California, USA - Siratro white BW (SPAdes) (version 2) | ecosystem: Host-associated > Plants > Roots > Nodule | place...
CAACAAATAGAAGTAAATTTGATCCAAGGGCATCAAAATGTGTTTTTATTGGTTTTAAGAAGGGGACAAAAGGATATATTTTGTTGAATATTCAATCAAGAGAAATTTTTGTGTCTAGGGATGTTGTTTTTTATGAACATGTTTTTCCATATCAAAGGGTTGAAGATACTAGCAATGAAACTGACAGTCCAGACATTCATGATCAAATTTTTTTTACAGAAGATCAACCTATTTTGAATAAGCCATCACAAGTCATTTTTACACCCTGTGATAATATTGAAAATAATGTTAATGATGACCATGAATCAGACATTCAGATCCCTGAAGAAGTTTGTTCCCATAGAGACCAAAACCTTAATGAAAATCATGAAACAACACAGTCCATTCGAATGAGTACCAGACCAAAAAGACCACCTGAGTATCTAAAGGATTATCATTGTAATCTCAATGTTTCCAATACATCTTCTAGAGTTAAATATCCTTTGAATTCTGTTTTGTCTTATGATAAATTATCATCATCTTATAAACCTTTTGTTATGTCTATTTCTTCACATGTTGAGCCAAACACTTATTCTGAAACTGTGAAATATGACTGTTGGAGGAAGGCTATACAGTGTGAGATATCTGCTTTGGAGTCAAATCAAACATGGGAGACTGTTCTTCTTCCCAAGAACAAAACTGTCATAGGTTGCAAATGGGTATTCAAAATAAAGTATAATGCTGATGGGACTGTTGAAAGATATAAAGCAAGATTAGTGGCAAAGGGATACACACAAATAGAGGGCATTAACTACCTTGAAACCTTTTCTCCAGTAGCAAAGATGACCACTATAAGGTTGCTTCTTTCTCTAGCCTCTATATATAACTGGGAGTTAAAACAGTTAGATATAAATAATGCCTTCTTACATGGAGAGTTGAAAGAAGATGTATACATGGTTGCTCCTCCTGGATTGGCTTCTATTCAACCAGGACAAGTTTGTAAATTAAAAAAGGCTTTATATGGCCATAAGCAAGCTGACAGGGAATGGTTTTCCAAATTGTCATCCTTTTTTATTTCTGTGGGATATACTCAGTCTATGAATGATTATTCCCTATTTATTAATTCTTCTGAAGGATCTTTTACAGCATTGGTGTATGTAGATGATATAATTTTGGCAGGAAATGATAAAGAAGAGATTGATCGAGTCAGAGAAGCTTTGAATAAGACATTCAAGATCAAGGATCTTGGTGATTTAAGATACTTTCTTGGTTTTGAAGTAGCAAGAAGTAAGAAAGGGATAATGATGAATCAAAGGAAATATGCATTGGAATTGTTAACAGATGCAGGTCTTTTAGCTTGCAAACCTGCAGTCACTCCTATAGATAATCTTGTTCAATTGTCTGCTACTGGAAGTGTGCCTTTTACTAATGTTCATGCCTATAGAAGGTTGATTGGAAGACTTATGTATCTCATTAATACCCGACCTGGCATCACATTTTCTGTTCAACAACTTTCTCAGTTTCTTGATAAGCCTACAATTGCTCACTATAATGCAGCAATTATAATTCTAAAATATGTTAAAGGAGCTCCAAAGTCTTGGCTTATTTTTCTCATCCAGCAGTTCTGCCCATCTCAAAGTTTTTTGTGATAGTGATTGGGATACCTGTAGTGATTCAAGACAATCAGTGACTGGTTTTAGTGTGTATGTTGGAAATTCCTTTATATCTTGGAAATCAAAAAATCAAGGAACAATATCAAAAAGTTCCTGTGAAGCTGAATACAGGGCAATGGCCACTGTTACTTGTGAAATTCAATGGTTAGTCTATCTTCTTCAAGATTTGAAAGTTCTTTTTGAGCAACCATCTCTTTTATATTGTGACAATGACTTAGCAAGATATATTGCAGCAAATCCAGTGTTTCATGAGCCCACCAAACATATAGAAATAGACTGTCATATTGTTAGAGAAAAGTTGAAGAAGGGTCTCATTCATTTGCTTCCCATTTCCACCACAAAGCAACTAGCAGACATTTATACTAAAGCCTTAGGTCCTCAGTCTTTCAAGAATATTTGTTCCAAGTTGGGTCTCATCAATATTTGTTCCCCAACTTGCGGGGAGGTTTCAGAGGATATGGATAGAAGGCTTCTAGAAGGAAACTAATTATGCGATTTTGTCTTTATGGTAGAATCAAATTATCATCAATTCTATTTTTTGTTTTTATGACATTATCAGATTGTAATAATTTTATTCTGTTTTCTTTATTTAGTTATACCTAGAATGGGTACAATACTTGTATATATTCAGTTCTCTATTTTTGAATGAAACACACAAAAAACAGAGAGAATATTTTCATTCTCATATCCTTTATTTTTTTTTGTTCATCTTTGTTCATCTCTGTATTTTTTATAATAATTATTAAAACTGTCTATTCTAAAACATAGTTATGACACAAAAGGTTAGATAAAATTTTACTAGAAAGATTATAATATATTATTGCATCTATTACCTCACTCATAATTTTTGTTAAGTTATCATCAAAATAACTTGAATTATACTAACTCACGGTAAGAAAGTAGATATTATATATTATTAAAATATGAAAGAGGAAGACTTCTCAAACAAATAAATAACTAGTGAAAGAGAAGAACCAAATATAATAAAATCATCTTAATCCCTATAAAAAATATTCATTTCATAATTATTATCTCTCTTTTATATATATATAATTTACTAAGGATATTTCTTTGACCTTAATTCTATTCAACAAGTTAATGTCCATATATACAATTGTTAACATAAAATATAGAAATTATAACAAACAAAATTAAATATTTTACATAACAAATACTTATTAAAAAAAATACATGGATCAACATTTTATGCAAAATCAAATTAACGAATGAACATATGGAGAAATTATATACCCTATTAGAATTGGTCACATGTTATTGATATAATTATTATTATAAAATAATTATAATAATGAAAGTCTTCATTGATACGATAATTATAATAAAATAATTATAATTGACACTTTTCATTGAAATTTTATATTTTCTGCATTGATTTTTGTAACTTTATAATATAGAAATTGTATTAAATATTATACATGAAATAAAACAGGTGAACATCTTTTATGAAATCAAGTAGGAGAATTGATAAAAAGATGTTTAATGCATTGATTATTCTAATTATAATTTTTTTCACTTAATAAAAAACTGATTTTTTTCATATTAGTAATCCATAAAAAAAATATAATAATAATAATCATAAACACTTCTAATATATTAGAATAAAAACATAAATATTTCCTGTGAGATGACAGTTATCGAACCAGATGCTTAATTAAATGAAGACATTATAAAATTAAGAATTTCTAAACCAATAATTTTCGAATATTCACTAAAGATGGAGTTGGTAAAATACACTACGAGATGAAATTTGATAAATATAGTGAAAGTTTCTACATTTTTGCATATAGAAGGATTAAATTCTCAAATTAAAAAAAAAAACACACACACACAAAGAACCCTTACCACAACAAAAGTACAAAAATTAAATACAAAAATTAAAAGCACATTTTGTCTTGACAAAATATACATTTGACGGGTTTGTATTAGCCGCACATAAGTAGGGTCTTTAGTTCTTTAAGTGGATATAGAGCATTTAAGTTCCCTTTCAGAACCATATGTGAGTCTGAACCGTTCATTCAAGTAGTCCCCACTACGAATTGGAGGGAATCTGCAGCAAACATTGATTAAGTTCATAGCAGTATATTGCGTGTTAATGAAAAATTTAAGAGATGTACGCATATAAGCTTTTAGTAAAGACCCCACAAAAGGATAGTCTTTGGTTCTGTCACTTTTCTTTATCCGTCCTAGTATTTACGGTAGTTTGGATAATTTTCTCTAGTATAATACTTTTAGAAAAAAAAAATACTTTTTTATAAATTTAAATGAATAACTTTTGTATCCACTTTCAGCAGAAAAGTATTTAAACTAACCAATAACAAAGTATATTTTTGAAAAGTCATAAAAAATGTGTTATTAGTATTTTTCTTTATATTATCATTCAACCACCCTGACCAACTAGGTGAGAGTTATATATCTTTTTTTTAATAATGCGAATATTTGAATGATAATATAAAAAAACTCAACTTTCTTTTCCTCTATTTTTCTTTTCTTTTCTCTTTTTATGAAACCCTTATTGCTTATTTCTCAGTTTCAGCCCGAGTGGTTGAAAATTTCCTAATTGGAGAACAATTTTTTTCTACCTGGGAGGAGACGATTCACTGCAGCAACTTTCAAAGCATTCCACCATACAGTCTGAGGGTGGGTCGAAGAAGAATGCCGCCTGAAAAATTGCACATAATTCATTCATATTTTCCTGGAAATGATCTAGAAGACAACATCAGAATGCAGAAAGAAGATGAATTTTTTAAGTAATGGGTAGAAAGAACATCATTCTCACTATCTATGACATCAGAAAATTTCCTCGTTCATTCTTTTAAGATAAAGTCATAAAAACTTAAACATTAAGACTCTTTGAAAAGATATCATCAACATCCGATACAGTATTTCAGTGGAAAAAGCATATCCTACACTAGCTGGTTCAGTGACATCCATGCTTAAAATAAACTATTTTAAGTTCAAAATTCTTCAAATCCTTTACAGGGAAGTCAAGCTGTGGCAGAGTAGCACCTTGATCAATCTAAAATGACAGAGAGAACCTTTAACCAGATCTGTGTCATCTAGCCTTGTACTATTTCCCAAAACCCATTTACGTTTGACATTAATGCATACAAATTAAAAAGTACTTAACTAGTGAAAATGTATATTTAGAGTAAATAATTTTATTTAATATGAAGTGTAAACGTGATTTGTCTTTTCAAGTACTTTTTAAATAGGTTGCAGGTGCATAAAGATTAAATCTAATTACTTTAAATAGGGAAAATATGAAACTTAAAAGTTGTAAAACATGGCTAGCTTTGAATTAAAAGAAAATAGTGCATTGACAATGTAATTATGTAAAGGGAGTTTATACTATTTTCCGATTACAAATTGACATATATGCTAAGTTTATTAACTTTCATAATAACTACTTTAAACATCTTGCCTATCATAATTTCTGATTAATTAATGTTAAAATTAACACTATCAGTATAAAAATTAAGGTCTAAAAAGAAAAAAGGCTAAAACATATATAATTTTGAAACAGAAGAGGAGAAACCACAATATCCGTGTGTGAGTGCAGAAGGCATGTTCGGTTCGGTGCCCGTGTCAAAAAACTCACTCGACCCATAGAACTTGGGATCACGCAAACATCTCTAACTCAACTTCGTTTATCAAGTTTGAAGCATACTTCTTTTTGGTATGCATGAAGAGAAATTTAAGGTATAAATTCTATTTATTCTCTCCTACCGTTTGAAATAAAATGCCATCACGACTATCATGCAAAGTCAAAAATAACAATAACACTATAAAGCAACTGTGAAGTATTCAGTAATTACAGAATAACGTTCTTTTCCTGTTGACATAACCCTGTGAAGTGTTGACCTGCAACAGTAATGAGAAAAACTGAGAATGATATGTACCAGTATGACAGTAGACTAAGATCTTAATATGTATAAAAACCGATTGAGAAGCTGCTCAATTATCTTCATTGTTAAAAAATGAAAGAAAAAAGTCTTGTTGGATGTGGATACCTGTACAAACAATTTGTCCATCTCTCCAACAAGTCGCCAATGTTCACTATTAAGGCCCTGTAGATACAAACCGCAAACACCTAAGGCTAGAAAAGAAGAGCAGAAAAAGTGCAATTTTAGTAGAACTGTATTCTAGAATCTCTATATAATACAATTCAGTTTTGATTTATATAGATTCAAAAGTAGTGATATGCTATGTATAAATTAATCATTAACTCACCCTTCTACATGAGACACATCCTCCCAGACTTGAGGTTCCTTGAGCTTATCCTTGCAGATCTATAGTGTAAAATCTCAAGCCTTTAATTATATGAAATTATGAATTCAAAATATTAAATAGAATTTATAGATGAATAACAATATGACTTCTAATAAATAAAGTATATGTGAGAAAGGAAGCATAAGATGAGGGTGCATGAAAGTGAAATAGGAGGGGAGAGTATTTCAAGAAGCACCATTTCATTAACTCTAAACCTCTAGGGATCTACACCCTAGAGGAGCACCACGTCAAAACAAAAGGTAGTATTTCAAGAAGAGGGAATGGAAATCACAGGAGATGAGCATGTTAGTAGCAAACCGGACAGGTGGTGGTCCACAAATGGAAAGGAAGATTCAACATACATGAGGAAAGAGGGAAGAATGATACAGTTTAAGGGCCTGGGAGTATCTGGTCCAGAGAATGTTTCCTTTGCCGTTATTTTTCCTACCTTATTTTTCTGTACTCAAATTCTGATCTAATCAGAATCCTGACACAGGGAGATAGGATCCTCAGCCAGTAAGGGGTTTAACTCCACTTCCTCTCCCTAATTACGAGGGACATAGCACAATAATAAAACAGAAAGTATACTATAGGTAAGAAGAGAACCTGCAGTCCAGGAACGCCATCAGTCATTAGGAGAGTGATCATGCCATAATCTGAATGAGGAGACGCACCGCATATCTGTTCACCAGAGACCAATTCACCTAATGAAATTGCAAGGCATATCACCAAAAGTAAAAGGTTACACAGGATCGTTGGTTTGAAAAGCTGGTCCCTACTAATAAAACGGCATAAAGAACTTCAGAATATATTATAAAGCATAAACTTTAATTACCGCCATAATTCAGTTTGTTACTCAAATCTAGCTACAACTTAGCAACTAGTGAAAGGAGTATTTCCAAAATAAACAAGCACATTATAAATATATCATACATTTCATTAAAAATATCACATTATGTATTTCAAAATGGCATATGGACTACTGCTACATTGATGTACATTATACTTCAGGCCTCAAAATAAATACTTGAAAATAAAGAAATTATGTTCCTTCTTCAACACGCTGATTAAGAGGAAATTGCAGTAAACCAAATCAAGTTGAAGTCAACATGGAAGATAAAATTTGAAGTATGCTAACAAATGCATGAAGAGCAAGATAAATGCTAAACCTGGATAATGCAGTAGGCGAAGAACAGCTACTGGTTTGTTTAAGGCGCCTATCTTCTCAAAGTAATATTCATCCAGATTCAATGACATAGCAATCAGAGACAACAGATTTTTTCCAACAGCCCTGTGGAAGATATAAGAAGAATATGCAAATTCTAAATTATACAAGAGATAAAACAAAACACAACGTCCATATAAATGCCAGGCACAGGCTAACCATCCTTTCCTTCAGTATATAGTCACATATAGCAACACAAGCACATAAACTCAATGAAAAGACGCACGAATAAAGTTCTAAACAGAACAACAGCCAGAAACCTCTCATGCCTATAGATCAGTTAAATTTACGAAGAAATCAATATGCCATTGACACTGTTTGGAACAAAACCTAAAAGCAAGAAATGTTGTACTTGTATATTTGCCTGTAAATAAAAACTCACAATACATGTTTGATATCAGAAATTCTCTTGAGAAGCTAATCAAACTCACAATAGTTTCCAAAATAAAGACTCCATTGTAGGTTTCCAATTTGGCAGCAATTCTGGAGTGTCCTCGCCAAAAAAAAAAAAAAAATCTCAAATTAAGCTTGTGTTAAAACAAACCGTGCGCACAAACCAGAGTACAGTAGCAATCCAAATGAATTGGATACAAAGTAACGCCATCCCATACCTTGAGAAGGCCATTGATTGAGATGAGCAACAGAGGAATCTTCTAGAGAACCAATGTAGAAGCTCTCTTTTGGATCACCTGTTAGCAAGGACATACACATGTGAGCTTATTAATTTTAGATATTTTGGTGAAGAAAAAAGGAAGAAAACCTTTGGATAGTGAAGTGGGATGAAGGGTCTCAGCATAGAGAGGGGTGTAGCCTCTATATTCCTTGCGCGCCAAGTCCATTTTGTGTCGGAGGGGAAGTGAGAAGAAGTGGGCACTTTGGTGGAAGACTTTCCTCAAAAACTGGGTGTCCACGCCGTGGTTCACAAGGTAAAAGAAACCGTACTCCACACATGCCTGTTCATTCTCCACATAACAAAATTGGATTTGTGAGAAAGAAGAGCAGATAGAGGAGAAGAGAAGAGTATGAGTTGAAAACCTGACGGATGGAATCCGCCGTGGAAAGACGGTGGGGCGAAGAGAGGTCTATGATCGGAAGACTCAGTGTCGCAGCCATTTTCGCTTCAACTCAACCAATCCTCTCTCTTCACCTTCGCTGACTCCACGCTCAATACAACTAATGCTCTGCGTCATCATTTATACTTTTTCTACTTTCTCTTGTTCGTATTAACTAGAAGGCTTAGGTTCTTTTGTTTGAATGGGGTTTTCAATATATTTTCTAAAATAATAGTTAATATAATAACTTATATCAAAGAACAGAAGAAGCAGAATCTAATTAAACTCTTTTGAAAATTGTTAAAAAAAATCACTTGTTAAAAAAATTGTTGAATTATGGCACCTATTGATAGAAACGTTTCAACTTTTTTTTTCCTTCAGTTATATTGTAAATTGCTAATCCGGTCTTTTTTTTCTTTCATTCGGGTGAAAATCCTATTCTCATCTTGATAATTGCTGTTTTCAAAGAACAACTTTCAAACATGAAATTCAATATGATCTTAGCTTTAAAAATTAAGAATAAACACCAATTCATTCTTGGAACCCTTGCATGCCCACATTTAAAAGAGTCTCTCCAACAAGCTTGACTTCAAATAAAATGATGATCTCGTGGCTTGTAATATTTATAACTCTTTCGATTAAACAATAGAATTTACATTTAGGATTTGATACTATTTGTGTGATGGTTTTTTTCCAATATTTTAAATCCTCAATAAACAAGATAATTAAATCATTTTTTAATATTATAAACATGTACAAATTTTGGTTAGAAATAAATGAATATTCTTATTTATTAATGTTCTCATGTTTGTTCTATCAGATAGTCTGATTAAAAGTCAAAAGAAAAGATGGTGATTGTCATTAATCTTTTTGTGAGTGTTAGAATATTATTATTATGGAAACAAATCAAATCAATAGAATAGAATATCAGATATAATCAAGAAAATATCAGAGAGATAATCAAGAGAATATCAGAGAGATAATAAAGGGAGTATCAAAGAAACAAATCAGTAAAATATCAAAGATAATCAAGGGAGTATCAGAGAATATTAGAATATCATATAATATCAAATTATCAAATGTATTTATTTAGAATAATTTTCATATTTAGTTTCCTAGAATTTTATATTAAGTGAGCTATTGTAAACAAAGAAATACACATTCAATAAAAAAAACCTTCTTCCATGTTATCATATTCTTTGTTCTTTTTTGTTTATAGTTATCATATCCTTGTCCAACTTTTCTTAACCCTCGATACCATCGCAAGATGGTATCAGAGTGGTGTCAGATCCTGAAAACTTAAAAACCAACATCATTGTTCCATTACCCCTCACATCCAAAAAACACATAAAAACCAAAAATGTCATTTTCAGATGATGAAATTGGCAACAACATGAATCAAAATCAGAATAATTCCTCAACCATTACTGATGAGCTAACTTTGCAAATTGCAAATATGCTTCGTAATAGCCTAAGGATTCAGCAAACACAATCCAATCTTGAAAATTTGTCAATTTGTTTCAAATTAAATAAAGACAATTATCCATTGTGGGCAACACTCATGAAGAAAGCTATCGGTGGCAGAGGAAAGAAGAGTCATCTGACAGGTATACCTCCGGCACCAGAAGAGATAGAACCAACATATGAAAAATGGGAACAGACAGACCAAATTGTCTTCACTTGGATAATTCAAAATATTGAGATTAGTTTGATAAACAATGTTTCCCAGTTCCCAACTGCCAAGGCTTTATGGGAGGGATTGGCTACTACCTATGGAAGCGGCACAGACCAGATACAAATCTATGATTTACACCGAAAAGCAAACACACAAAAACAGGAAAATGATACCTTAGAGGATTTCTGGAACAAATTACAAGCTATATGGATGGTGATTGACAGAAAGCAAACGAACCCTATGAAATGCTCAGATGATATTGTAACCTTCAACAAAATCAAACAAGAACAAAGACTATATCAGTTCCTAAGAGGGATAGATGAAAATTTGAAGTCATCAGAAGAGATCTTTTAATTCAAGAGAAGACCCCTTCAGTAGAGTCTGCCTATCCTGCTGTCCGAAGGGAGGCGGCCCGACTCCAAATTCTAAAGCCTACCACCAGTAGCGAAGAAAACACATCATTAGAGGAGGTCGAAATCAGCTTAATTGCAAGAAATAGACCACTGGAACTAGGACAGGGATGGAGTCTCCAAGAAACTGCCGAACGACGTCCATCACAATGAGACAAGGAAGACAAAAGCCACCTCCACTGTACTCATTATGGAATGAAGAAACACACCAAGGAGACTTGCTTCAAAATCTTGGGTTATCCCGAATGGTGGGAAGATTTTAAACAAAAAAATCTCAAGGTTGCCACCGTTGTGGGCATCCTGCAAACCACTAGTAACTGTAATGGTGACACCAGAAGAGAGGAAGAAGCAAAACCGTAAGTCGTTCATGGAAGAGCTGCAGTCACTTATGGAGGTAAAAGAAGAGAGAATGATACTAGCCCAGGAAAATCTAATTAGTGGATTTTTGATTGTAGGGCAATTGACACCATAACCCACAATTCTCATGATTTTAACAATCTCTCCACACCTGTTAAAACTCATATTGAGACAGCCAATGGAGAATTAGTTGCAGTCCAAGGAGAGGGCTCAATTGTTTTTTCAAAAGAATTGAAATTAGAAAATTGTCTCTATGTTTCTGCACTATCATCAAAATTACTTTCTATAAGCCAAGTTACAAAGGAGTTGAATTGTGTGATTTTCATGTTTCCTACTTTTTGTCTTTTATAGGACATTCTTACGAAGGAGATCATTGAACGTGGTACTAAACGTGGAGGTCTTTACTACATTGATGAGGTTGCTCACAAGGGACATGTCATGCTTGCTCACGGAACGGTTACAAGGCAACTCTGGTTATGGCATAGACGTTTGGGTCACCCTTCATTTGCGTACCTTAAGATTTTATTTCCTAATTTATTTACTAGTAACATTGAGCCCATCAAATGTGAAACTTGTATACGGGCAAAGAATCATAGAGTTACTTTTCCTCCCAACAATAATAGTCAATTCTGCTTTTTCATTAGTACATTCTGATGTGTGGGGTCCAACTCTTAATTCCCATAATAATCAATTTCAGTATTTTTTGTTATTTGTGGATGATTTCTCTCGCATGACGTGGGTATATTTTCTTAAACACAAATCTGAAGTACCCGATAAGTTCTATGCATTCTATCAAATGATTCACACTCAGTTTGGCAAGAAAATCCAAGTATTTAGATCAGATAATGGTGGAGAATTTGTTAACAAATCAATGCAAGAGTTTTTCAGAGAAAATGATTTAATTCATCAAACTTCCTGTCCAAACATACCCCAACAGAATGGTGTAGCAAAATAGAAAAATCCTAAGCTACTAGAGATGACTCGGGCCATGATTTTTTATGCACAGGTTCCAACAGGGTTTTGGCCCGAAGCTGTTGCTACCTCGGCCTATCTTTTGAACAGGTTACCCTTCCAGACCCTTAAACACAAAACACCCCTACAGATCCTAGCTACTCAAACTAATATCCCTCTTGTCCAAATGTTACCACCACGAGTTTTTGGGTGCTCTGTGTTCGTTCATATTCCCAAAGCTAACAGAACCAAATTTGATCCATGTGCTGAGAAATGTGTCTTTGTTGGATATGCTACACATCAAAAGGGGTATTGATATTACAACCCAATCACTCACTGTGTATATGTAACTATGGATTATGATTTTTTAGAATCATAATATTTTTTTAGTAGCCAACTTGATGTTTAGGGGGAGAAAACTAGTGAACCACCAAGTTGGTTAAGTAACCTTAGTTGCTAAGAAATTATTCCAAAAGAGCAAGTAGATGGAGCCAACGAGCATGTCTCTGTCAACGTAGGAGCGACCAACACAACCAATGAGGATCCTTCTGAGAATGTCCAACAAGAGGTAAGTGATCTTCACTCTACTAAGTTGTCTCATGTTATGAATGAAGTCACTAATAATGACAAGTTAGCACCAGAACCAGAGCCTTTCACACTTCCTACTGAGTTGTCTCCTGTTATGAATGAAGTCACTAAGAGTGACATGTTAGCACCAGAACCAGAGTCTTTTACACTTCCGTCAAGAAGAAACAGAGGGGACCACTTGATCGATATTCTTCAGAACATGTTTTTCGGAATGCCAGGTATCCTATGAAGATAACCAGAGAAGGAGTAACAGACATTGCAAGAGCTTTTCTTATTCCCAAAACAGTTCATGAAGCTAGTAAGAAGGGCAAATGGCAAGAAGATATGAAAACAAAGAATCTTGTATATGACAAAACCAAGCACATTGAAGTGGACAGACACTCCATCAAGGAGAAGATTGAGGATAGTAGTATTGAGCTTCCATTTGTAAAGTCAGAAGACTAGTTGGCAGACATTCTCACCAAAGCTGTTATAGGCAAAACATTTACCCGTGTCTTCAGCAAGCTAAGCATTGGTGATCCCACTGCTCACCTTGAGGGCCAGTGTTAGAATATTATTATTATGGAAAGAAATCAAATCAATAGAATATTAGAGATAATCAAGAGAATATCAGAGAGATAATCAAGGAAGTATCAAAGAAACAAATCAGTAAAATATCAAAGATAATCAAGGGAGTATCAGAAAATATCAGTAGAATATCAGATAATATCAAATGTATTTATTTAGAATAATTTCCATATTTAGTTTCCTAGAATTTTATACTAAGTGAGCTATTGTAAACAAAGAAATACACATTCAATAAAAAAACCTTCTTCCATGTTATCATATTCTTTGTTATTTTTTGTTCATAGTTATCATATCCTTATCTAACCTTTCTTAACTCTCGATACCATCGCAAGAGCGAGGACTTGATAATAATGAATTTGCATTAGTTAAACTCAGGTTATACTCTTATCAATATTTATGATGAATCTATAAAGAATTTTGGAAAGGATGATTTTTCAATGACCTTATCACCAGTCAAATAATAAAATTTTTAAAATAAAACTTGTGAAGATCTAACACAATAACACAATAAGATTTATGTTCAAATGTGTCTAGATTGTCTAGAGTCAGTAGTCGGTATAATAGATTATCAAGAGTTAATAGTTGGTATAATAGACTGTTTAGTGACGCTAGACCGTCTAAGTGGTGAAGAAACATCTAGTAGTTTTAGTCGTTTGTCTTGACTAGATATTTGTGTTAGATCCTCTATTGTATCAATTCGTCTTCAGTGTCAATTGACATTTCTATCTCCTAATTAAATGTGAGAAAACGTGACTTGTTACCGGTTTGACACGTCCTTATTGAAAGTTAGTTAGACAGCTTGTTAGATTTTGTAATTGTATAAAGACGAGGCGACCTTGTAATGATCAATTTCTTAAACTTTTAGTTGAGAGTTCACTAGTGAGATAAACTTTTTGTTATAATCTCAGATTTTGTTCTTAGTCAATCTCTGTTGGTGGACGAAGACTAGATTTCAGTCAAATCACCTTCTTACATTTATGTGGTTAGGCGGTCCAGTAAGTTTGAGTGTTTATTCTTACAAACTGGAGTGGTGAAAACGGAGCGAAGGAAACATAATCATCATGACTTTTGCAAAGTATGAGATTGAGAAATTTAGTAGCTTGAATAATTTCGGATTATAGCAGTTGAAGATGTGTGTTCTTCTGGTTTAACAAATATGAGCTTGATAGACTCGTGGTTGAGAAGGACAAGACAAAGCTGCTGGATAGACTTGTAGTGCAATTATTTTGAGTCTTTGTGACAAGGTGTTAAGGCAAGTTTCAAAGGAAAAAATCACAATAGGGCTATGGACGAAGCTAGAAACCTTGTATATGAGTGAACTGTCTATATTTGCAACAAGGGTTGTACTCATAAGATGAATTGTAGAAAGGCAGTTAGTGAACAACTAGACAAATTTAATAAATTGATCTTGAAAATATTGATGTCTAAATTAATGATAAAGATTCAAGTATTTTTGTTTATCATTTCAAGGAGAACTTGTTGTATGGAAGAGAAACTGTGTGTTGTTGAGGTTTTGGTTTCCTTGAACTCAAAAGAGTTGAATAAGAGGTTTGAAATTAAGGCGATGACTGCTAGGTGAGGAAGTTCATAGTAGTCATGAAGGGTGTGAGAAAGAATAATCAATATGACACAACTTTTCCTAATCCTCAAATGGTCACCAACAATGGTCCAAAATATTAATAAACTGAAATTTAACAAGAAAGAGTTCAAGAATCTCGTCACCAGAGAATTGTCACTGTTCATGAGTTTTCTGAAAACAAAATACAACTCCGATTTAAAATCCAACAGTTCAAAATGAAGTACTATGAGTGATAAGATTCCAGTAAAAAATTCAGAACAAATGGAGAAGATTTCACTGTTGTATTTCTAAAATAAGCAAAAATTGACGATAACAGAACTTTTTGCAGACAACAACTCTTCACAAAATTCTTGGCACTTCTACAGACTTTCAGTAGGCAATCCCACAGTTTAGATTAAAGAAATATGAGTGAGTAATATTTAGTAAAGATTGCAGCTCGATCAGACAAGTTTTCACAATTGAATCTTCAGAATAACCAACATAGGTTGCTGCAAGAAGTAATTGCGAATTGTGTTTGCCTCTCTCTCTCTTCTTCAAAGGGGTTGTCCACACACTTTTCTATACACACCACTGCTCTCACATTCAGGGTTAGCCTTTTTTCTTAATTATAGAATGGATACATTATATTAGGTCTGGAATGCTTCTTCTTGTCCCTCCATATGTTCTTCTTGCACATCCATAGTATAGGTAAAATGACCAATGTGTCTTTAGGTTAAAAAATATTTTAATCCCTCACCTTTACTCTTGCACTTGCACTTGCACTTGCTTTGCATCTCCATTTTGCACTTCCATTGTTGCTTCATTCTTCCTCCATCCTTCATCCACTTTTTCTTAGTTTGTCTCAAAATAAGTTTGATTTGGATTGTTTGAATATGAATTTGGGTCTATAGTGAACCTATGTATGTGCCTGCATTTTTTATTTCTCACAAAAAGGGCCTACGGGATTCAACAATGGTGTACAATTTTTTTTGTTATACATATCAGACTAAAGAATCCAAAAGGTAATTACCTTCTAAATTCTACAATCCAATATGTATAACAAAAAAATTTGTATACCTGATATGTATAATATTATTTTGCATACCGTATTCTACAATCAGTGACACCTCTGTTATGTGAAAAAAAAAAAATATGCAAACCTACACATGATGATATGCATTCAACCAAATCCATCTCAAAACAATAAAAAAACATATGATAAAAAAAAGCTCACCTTCACTCATGGCCTACATAGAAATACAATGGAAGACCAAAGGACAGTTGGTCATGAGGTGCCTAGTGGAAGAAGAATGGAGTTTCTGAAAAAGAAGAATAGTGTTGACATTTTGACAACCATACCTGACATACAATCTTTGGACAATGAATGATGTTGTGTAAAAAAATGATTATTTTTTATTTTATTTGTGGGTCCAAGAGACGGAGAGTTAGTGATTAAAATTAGTATTTAAATATATGGTTTCATTTTCTGTTTTTTTTTTCTAAATAAGACAATATAATAATTAAATATTATATATGTGAAAACTTTAAAAAAAATACACCAAAAATATAAGGATGTTTTTATATTAAATGAGTATTGCATTAATTTTACTTTATTAGTAATAATAATAATAATAATTCTATTTTTTAAATATTAAATTATTTAGTAATATGATTACTTCTATTTTATTAATAATAATAATATTAAACTATTTAACTAATATTTATTTATAAAAAAAATATCTCAACAATTTTATTTCATTTTTACTATTAATTATTTAGATACTTTTTTACAAATTAAAAATATAAACTTTAATTTAAATAGAAATTTTATAATTTTTTCCAATTAACAATTAATAAAAATAAAATAATTTATTATTTTTATATTATTTTTCATCTTAATTTTAAATTAATTAATAATTTCAATTGCTACCGTAACAGTCATAATATTTCACAATCCCACCTATTTTATCTATCATTTCGAAAATTGGATTACTTTGTCAACTTTACCATATTCTCAAAGCAAAGAGAGGTGCCTAGAGTGAGGGGTGAGGTTAAAATATTTTTTACCTAAAGGCAAAATCGTCATTTTTCTAATATATGGAGGTACAGAAAGAACATATGGAGATACAAAAAGAAACACTCTTGGGTCTGTCATGTATCATGGACACAAAAAAAATAATGGATTTGGGCCTCATAATGAGAGAACTAACCAAACACTTATGCGGCATAAGGTTATGTTACATTAACAAGAAGGGCTTAGTAGAGTTGAACAAACAAGACTTATTTGGAAGTAACAAAATTCATGAGTTGTCATTATAGGAACACTACGCCTAGAAAAAAATCTGTAAAATTCGTTTCAAGATGAATCAACAAAGAATAAAAGAGACGCTTCATTATGTTTATATTGATCTATGTGATTCATCTCTTACTCCACCATACTGTGATGCTAGATACTTCATTGACGATTATACGAAAAAGTTATCAACCTATCTTACGAATATAAAAAATAAAGTTTTGAAAACTTAAAAAAATAAAAAAATGTAGTGGAGAACCAAACTAGTAAGACATTCAAGAGATTAATTTAAATGTATCTCACATTCCTTTCTTTAATTCTTGATAAGAAGTTTCCATAACGAGATCTTTCTTTAATTCTTGATCAAGAAATTTCTATCACTAAGATCAGTTTATGTTATTTATTTGATTTTTTTCACATAAAGAAAATTTTTATTGTGAAATTTCATTGAAACTGAAACTTTAGTTTGAGGGATAACATATTATTGAATAATGATAATAAAAGGAATTAATTGTGTAGCTCTAATATCACAAATGCGAAAAGAAAAAGAGAAAAAAAATTAGATTATAATGCACATTTTTGAACATTATAATTATAAGAGAGGATGAGACTTTACATAAAACAAATCATAAATTTTAATATTTTATTTATTTAGTTCTCTCCAAGTTAAAATTAATTTAACTATACATTATTTCTAGTTTTCATGTTTAACTTATTAGAAGTTGTTAAAATTTATTTTTATTTTCTAATTAAGAAAAACTCATACATGTGTAATGTAATAGTTTGAAACTACTCTAATGAAGAAATACTCACTTAACAATTAATATGTTAATGTTTTAATTATATTTTTATATTTAAAATGTTTATATATATTATTATAATACTAAAATAAATTGTAAAATAGCTGTTTCTTTTTTAAAAGTGACAAACTATCACTTTTCTAATGCATTATTGTTAATTTTTCCTAATTATTTTTCTTTGTAGAAAGAAGAGACCAAACAAACACATATATAATACAATACGTGGTAAAGTGATATTTCTCGAGTCAATTCCACAGTTTTCCTCCTATGTGTCTTACTAAATTAATATATTTTGTTTGTTTTTTTTTTTTTAAATTCATTGACTTTGAGTGTAAAAAGAATAGAAGTAAGATCATATTTCAAGAAATGATGCTATTGCCATAATAGAAAAATAATTAACTCGTCACTGCTTAAGGAGAAGTTCAGAAAAAAGATGAGTTTTTACCTAACAACTTAAAGTTGAAAGATCTTAAAAGAAACTTCAGAAACATATTATTGTTTGGACTTAGTTTAACATGTTACATGGTTTTGGTATGATTCAGAGTATCTTAACTCTGAAACAGTGAATACAGAGTAGTTTACAAGCCAAGAAATTCTTATATTTTAATTAAACTTAATTGAAAAATAATGGTTAAATGCCAACTTATTCCAAATTCTCACACTACCAAAACTGAGAGGAGACTAAGGTAAAGTAGACAAAAACTGCCATGATTTCGGCTCATCTTAGATTATGGGATAACTTCTTTTTGCATGATTGTCAATTTGTGGGTATGTGATCCCACCCACACATAAGAAAGAAAAATCACAAACAGTAGAAAAATTAAAATTTATTAGTAAATAAAAAAACATAATATAAAAAAGTAAATTAAAACAATAAATAAAATATAAAAGTGTATTTGTAAATATAATTATATGAAAAATACAAAAGGAAACTGGAACTTAATGATTAACTTGATTAGCTTTTCTATGCAGTCAATCTTCAATAATTAATATAATATATTGTTAATATAATGTTAATGAAATAATAAATAAAAATATTCACTCATATTCAATGCTATCTGATAAATTAAGGTATCTATATGGACCAGATACTGAGAACTACATGCTTAAAAGGATCACATGACATATATATGGATAAACAAGTTCAATAAACCCTTATTGGTATCAATCTTGTATCTAGAAAGAACCAGTCATTTAATTAACAAGAAAATAGTTCCTCCTAATATTCTTTGCAGTATCTCCAAAGACTTGGTAGAAAATAAAAACCATGGGTAGGAAATAAAAACCATTGAAGAAGATTGAAATGAGATACTGTCCATATTTATTGGTCTGAAGTAGTTAGGTTGAATTAATTTTCATAAAATTAATTTATAGATAAATGAATTGAGAAATGTGCCACATTAATTTGCTGCCAGAAATTGAAAGGTGTGTGCCCTATGGAGAGAAATTGATTTTCACAGCTGCAAGGGAACTGATTTTTCTAGTGTAGATTAAAGAGTGAAAAGAAAAATTGAAAAAAAAAAATAAACAGAAGAATGTAAGAATAGTGAAAGGAATCAAATAGCACTGAAGTTTTCTCATCACAAAATTAACTCTGAAACAAGTAGCATAAAAGAAATTGTGCAGAAAACCAGAGATTACAACAGAGGAAAAGATGAAAACTGGAAAGATCCTGAGAGAGAATGGACCATCAACAAAATTCTTCTACCTCTTCTCTCTCTTCTAACTGCCACTTTTATACTATTCCTTCAGCCAATGATGATAATTCAATCTGGTGTTGATTATTTTGAGCCGTTCTATTTTTTCTTCTTCCACATGCTTCTCACCCTTCCTTTCAGCAAATGACTCTTTTGCCCCTTATTGTCTTGTTACAATGTCTTCGCCTTTAAAATTAACCTTCTCATTTTGCATGGCTTGAGCATAGAAGCATAAGATACTGAATGTATTTTGGTTGTAGGTGAAAATAAGAGGTTGTACGCAATCAAACCAATCCTTTCAATGACTGGAAATGATTCAAAGTACCTAAAACTGAACTTCTGATTAATGTAACTGAGTGTTGTTTATAATATTGTAACTTTAACAGGATCATGTTATGAATCTTAAATTCCAGCTGTCTCCTTTTTTATCTTCATATTTTTCTCTGTGGACTCAGAGCTTGGAGTAGATTCTCTTTCAATTCATTAAATGTGAGGTCTCTGGCCAGAAGCTGCTCTTCCATTGAAACAGGATCAGCCTGATCCATTATACTTAGTCAACTTTGAAGGATCTCTCCCATAGACTATGTGCCATGCTACTGTTATTGTCATACTACTATACTACTGTTATTGTGACATGAGTGTTGTACCATAATGATATGCAGGTAAATTAGGTAAATTACACTTTTTATCCTATAGAGACAAATATTTGGACCACTTAGCCCATACATGTGATTTGTTTTATTAAAATTAAATACTAAAGTTGAAATTGAAGTGACAAATTTTATTACTTTAATTAACAATTAATTTTTTATCACAGTTAAATGTATATGATTTAAAAATAAATCTGAATTTTGTATTGTCATAATCAAAGCACATTACAAATAATATAACAAATATGGTATTTCATGAGTGCACAAAACATCTAGATATTGATTGTCAAATGATTAGGAAATAATTACAATTTAACCTTATAAAGTTACTTTCTATTTTATTCATTAATCAACTTGTTGATGTTTTTATTAAAGCCCTTCCTCCTCACACTTTTTAACATTTCATCTCCAAGTTAGGTTTGTTGGATATCTTCTCACTTCCAGCTTGTGAGGGGGTGTCAAAGAACATGTCCAAAATGTTACAAGAAGCCCAAGACAATAAGAAGCCCAAGACAATAAGAAGCCCAAGACAATAACAAGTAGTAGAAAACATTCTTTTTTAGAAGAAGGATGAGCAAGACAGTTGGTTACAATACTGGACACTATTCTGCCATTGTGTATTTTGTTTTAACTCTCACATATTTGGTTTTCTTTTCTCTTTTCCCTTTTGTGTGAGCTGTACATTTTGGCTCTTTATTTATATATTGTGCATAACAATGTTTCCAAAATAACACAGAAAATAGAATCATGTTTTCACTATTAGCCTTTTCTTCAACAATCTTTTAATTACAATAATCTTTTCACTCAAGGAAAATGTACTCAGTTCCCCATCAGTCCTTACTATTTTCTTGTTTATCTCTCTTGATGGCTTATTTTCTTTTCTTACCAAAGACACTCAGAGTTTGTCTTTTTATCTCTCTATAAATATCCTATTGCATAATGGGCTTATAGCCTATAAAAACACTTCTCTTCCATTTTCTTGATTAGGTCAATGTAGACCTAATAAATTGGTGACCCTAGTGATAATTTTCTCTAAGTTGTGTCTATGCATAAATTTGTATTGGACATACTAGTTATTATTTTCTTATTTCTCTATCTTGATGTCTTATTTTTTTTTTTTTCTTACTAGTCACACTTAGAGTTTCTGCCTTTATATCTCCTTATAAAAATCCTGATGCAAAATAATGTATTTTAAGTTGCATAATGGGTTGATATTGGTAAAAAGAAAAACACTTCTCTTTCATTTTCTTAATTAAGTCAATGTAGCCTCCATAAATTGATAACTCACATAATAATGTCTATCTACCTTAATTTCACCTTGAAAGTTTTATTAGTAGATATTAGAGCTTGCAATATGAATATGCTATTCACATAAAAAAAATACCTTCAATATAATTTTATCTTTCATTTCTATTGTATAATTATTTTTCACCAATTGATAAGACTTAACAAATTACTTTTCATTTTACAAAAATACAATATTGAAAATGTATGAGTGTTTGTCATATTTTTTTTTTTGGATTGAAATTTTTCTTATTATGAATATATATTATCTTTATTTTGATTGAATCATAAACCATTCCTTGTGCATTCATATGAATGGAACACCCAATATCAAGATATCAGTTTACTCCTCTTATTTGGACATAACATTGTGAATTGCCATCCAAGAATCAATTTATAATTATTACTTCATTGCACTTAAAAGGTTAAATTGTCATTTATGACATGTATATCTTTCTTACTATTTCACTTAGGTCTAATTTGATGAAAAAAGAGGAATAGACCCACAACATTTTCTTCTTTTTTTAAAAAGAAAATTAACAAAAGCTAATTACTCCTCATTAACTCAAATATGCACCTTGCCATTTTCACCAGACCAACAGTAAAATACTGAAAGTAAACAAAGCATCCAGAAGGGAATGAAAGAGGTGTTCCAATTTTACTTGTTTAAAAAATTGTGGGTGGAAAAAAGAAAACAAAAGACTAATAAGTAAATATTTACTAGATAGATAGTGATTATGCATAAATAATAAATAATTTTGTGTATATTTTTATTTATAATGGATTAGGTAGAAAAAAATCGAAAGACTGATAAGTAAATATTTATGTAAGTGATTATGAGAAAAAAAGAATATATAGTTTTATATTTTTTATTTATAATGGATTATGTATAACTTATAAAAATTGTGGACTTTTATTATAATAATAATAATAAATTCTAAAAGCAATGAACATAAATTTATTTATAACAAAATTTATCAATTTCTATATATTTTTCTTTCGTGTCTTATTCAAATAACTTTACCTTTTTCTAGTTCACTTATTCTTTTTTACATTCTATTAATTCTTTTCCTATCTTAAATTTCTTTTTTCGAAAATAATTTTATAAAAAAATTATCTAAAATCACATATTAATCCAAAAAAATATTTTCTTTTATTTCTACTCATTTTTTTATCAAATCTAAATATTTTTCATTATTATTTGAATTATAATAAGAAAAAAATTAATTTAATCAAAAGCAAAAGTAAAAATAATAATATTTTAATTAAATATTTCATGTTAAGTTCTTAAGTAAATCAAAATTGTATAATTAACAGAATCATTAAGTGAGTCCGGTATAACAAACTTACTCACCAGATTATCACTAATTTGTTAGAGTGGGTTGAGATTTTTAATCTACTCTGACCGGTAATCCAGCAAACCAAAGATAGGATGAGACATCTGTCAACTTTTTCTTAAATTGAAAAATAAAATAAAACAAAGTTAAAAAATATTTGTTTGTATTTTATTATTTAAAGAATACAAATATATAAATATAAAAATATTATAACTTAAATTATTAACATTTATAAATTAAATTCCAATCAATAATTATAATAAACTAAATATAATAATATTATAATTTAAATTATTAAAATTTAAAAATTATTTTTAGTTAAAAATTATAATAGAGTAATTTAACATTTAAAATAATAATATTTTAATTTATTCAATTAAAAAATAATTAATTAATTATAAACAAATATATATATATATATATATATATATATATATATATATATATTAATAAAAAAACAAAGAATAACAAATTATAAAAGTCAGTCCACTTTATACCGATATATGTTACCGCTAATAATTAAGAGAATATAAATAATTTATTTTATAAATAATTTAAAATAAAATAAAAATTATTTGTTAAAATGATAAAATTATTTTATACGAATTAAAAATAATAAGTTAATGTAAGAAATTCTTTTACACGTAAACTTGTATAAAAGCTATTTTAAATTATAAAAAATAATTTCATTATAAAATCTATGACAATATAGAACAGAATTTTTATACATTCAGATTTCTATTTTATCTTTAATTTTTAAAATTATAAAAAGAAAAAAATAAATATAAATATAAATATCTATATATTAAAAGTAATTATACACATATCGATAATACAATATATTACCAAACACTATCTTTTCCAACATCATAATATACTATATACTATCCAATATTTATTTATCTAATAACTATTATTTTTATTAATTTGTTAATAAATATAGAGCAACCATATATAAAAGAGATTTCTTCATTTAATACACAATATTTCTTTGTCTATTAGAGACCCGAAATAAAAGAATATTAACTTATAGTGAAACAGAAAAAAAAAAAGATAACTAACTCTTAATGACTCCAAAAAGATTAATTGTTCACATTTTAGATATAAATATAATTAAATTATATGTGTTTAAAATATTTTACAATTAATGTTTCACTACAACATACCTCCAATACTCTATATATATATATATATATATATATA
>Ga0209489_105023_pt1 | contig 23587 bp, 7 predicted proteins | sample SiratrowhiteBW_FD_187527 | JGI IMG/M metagenome (GOLD analysis project Ga0209489, IMG submission 187527) | Root nodule microbial communities of legume samples collected from California, USA - Siratro white BW (SPAdes) (version 2) | ecosystem: Host-associated > Plants > Roots > Nodule | place: USA...
ATATATTTGTCATAAACCAATGTATATACTTTTAAAACATAACAAATTTTGATTTGTCTCACAAGCTTAAAATGTCATTTTCTATTATATTATTCTCAAATGGTGATCAAGTTGTCAAGGATGATAAGAAGTCATATGACACCATTAAATGACTTTTGGGTTTATAGACCAACATCTTCAAATGCTCATGTCTTGTTATCTTTAAATGAAGAAAAAATAAATTAAAAAGAGTCCTTGAAAAAAAAATGTATAAAATTTATGTGACTTATAACTTTTGGAGAAAATATCAAATTAATAAAAAGTCGTGTTTAGAAGGTGAAAATTAATAGAGAAAATGTGTTTTCTTTTTTTCTTTTTGTTTTGATTTTTTTTTTGTAACAAACCAAATTATAAAAATTGAATTCATATATTCATTAGTTACTTATGTAGTAAAGTATATTAAGTTGAATAAAATTATATTTTTTCGATATAATTGAAAATAATGAAATTTCAAAAATAAAGTTTGAAATCCCTTATGATTATTTTGTGTTTGAATGAGTTTCATGAAAAAATTTACAAATTTGATAATGTTTCTTTTTTAAGATGTTCATGTTTTAAACTTTATTTATTTTAAATACCATAAAAGTAAAAATATTGCTAGAGTAAAAACTTAAACACTTAAAGTTGGATTGATTAAGTGTTTACAACAAAATATAAAATATAATTTTGTAAACATCAGATCATAGCATATCTAGTTACTCAGATTCCTCTGCATGTACAACATATACATATCACCTTGTAATCTTGTATGTATACATGCTGTTTTAAATGGCATGAGAAATAACAAAAATACATAATCTTAAGCATTAATAATACATGTTAAATATTTTAAATATTTATTATATGATAAAATATTTATAGGATAAAATTCATTGATGACTTTAAAAGACAAGAAACAATGTCATAGACAACAACAAAAAACTTTTTTCTTAAATTTGAATTTGACAATTACGTCATATTACTACTGTGAAAAACACTCTAGATTAACAATAGTGAATTAAACTAGTCCAACTCATAAGTTAAAATTTTAGGTTCATAAATTATATATATTTATATAATTTGATTAAATTATTCACAAATAAGCTAAGTTAGGTAATTATATACATGACTGATATAATATTTTTGTAATTTATTTTATATTCATCTTATTTTTGTATAAAGTAAACAAATGCAGCATGTGTAAAATAATTATAATCTTAAAATGGAATTTTAATGCTATGAATTGAGTATTTTGATACCTTCTATGAAATTTAGTTACACTTGAAATAGAAAGTTTTATATTTAGTCAAAGAGACAAATTTTATAAGACACATGAAAAAAGTGTACTCTTGACTACATTTGATTCACTTCGATGTATTTAGAATGAAAAAAATTTCAAGTGTAAACTATGCATTAAAACCTGAGATATGCATTTAAAAATAAAATAAATGAGTTTGGATTATTGTAAGTGGAGAAAGCTGGGCCCAACAAAATAATATTATACAGTACCGGGTAGCAGAAAAAGCCCGTAGCCACAAAGTTTAGCTGAGGGAAACTGAAGAGGCGAGTTTTAACCCTAGTTTCTTCTCTATAAATTAATCTTTACCTCACTGGCTTTGCATGCAGTAAGTTTTTGATTCATTGCATCTTTTTAATCAAGGAAATCACAGTTGAGAGTGTGGCACCGTGGGATTTCAGATTTCTGTTGCTCTCTTTCTACTGTGTTTCCTTGATTATAGATATGTGCTGAATCATGTTTCTTCAAGGACTATTTCATATTGTACGAGTTTAATTGCTGGTATCTGTTCTTGTTGTCCTTATTATAGAAAGCTCTCAAGGTCCTTGATCGGGACATCGGTTTAGTTTTCTGAAATTGATTATATATTGTATTTTATGTTTGTTGTTATAATCTGTTTTGAGTATAAAGCTGTAATCTAACTTCTGTTTCCCCTAAATTATTGCATGAATCCAGAAATTTGGTTTAGTGAGGTTTGTTTGATCTGAAAATCGTTCATGGCTTGATCTTCTATTTTTAGGTTTTAATCAGTAAATCACTAAAATGTAATCTCCAATCTTTTAGTTTACTCTTTTTATTGACTTTTTTTATAACAAAAGTTGTTAATAGATATTCTGATTGTGTGGAGTTTCTGAATCTGAAACTTCATCTGGTTTGTTCTTTGGATTCGATTTTGTTTTTTTTTTTCATAAATTGGAATGATTTATGATTATTTTAATGTTTCTTATTTCTTTTATTTATTAGAATTTATGGTTTTAATCTTTGTTTTGTAGTTTTGTTTTTTCGGTGTAATAGTTGACAACATGTCACTCTTCATTATTTCAGTCTGCTAGGGTAATAGTTGAGATCATTTCTTTGTCCAAGTAGATATGGATTTAATGGTCACAGATTATTCACCCAATCGAGAAACCTGGACTAATGTGTGTTTTAGGGAAATAATCTCATTTCAATCTTCTAATTTTTGTTTTCATTTATCATAATTTGTTTTCATCTCTCATTAATGTGAATGGAAAGTGCACACAAATTTTCTAGCAACATTACAAACTACAATATTGTAAATTCTTTTTTATTTGGTCAATTTTCAACTTAAAAAGAAAACAAAACATAATTTTAAATATAAAAAAAATAAACTGAAGAAGGGAGAGTATTGAACGGAATTCCTGACTAGAAAACATTATTTATTTTAAAATGTTTTTTAAAATTTGTTCATTTTGATAATGATAGAATCAAATTCCTGTACCATTGTCATTGGTGCTAAGGAATTATAGTTTTTCTTCTTGTTAATGATAGAACTTCAATTTAAATAACATGCCAATGTTTAGTTTTTAGTTTAGGAAGTACAAATTAAACTATACAGTTTTTAAACTCGTCTTTTCTTTTTACAATTTATACTTTTCATTATTATATCTATCTCTAATAAATACTTTCTACAAATTTTTCTTCTGCTAAATTAAAAAGGTATTATATTTTACAGCTTCTTATTTTCATACATTTTTTATTATATGATATTTAATGACATTATTATAAACTAAAAGGTTTGTTATTCTTCATTAAATTCAAATAACAATTAATCAAATTTCACGCATAAATTTTATCTTTAATTAATATATAAATTTTTCACGTTGTATGTAACATTAATCTGTTGAATACCAGAATTTTTTAAAGGTAAGGAAGAGAAAAAACACAATTGAAAACACTTAAAAATATTAGGTAAGAAAGAGAAAAAAAGGTAAAAATAAATAAATAAAAGAAAGGTCTGAACACTCAGGGACTGTTCAAAAAATTAAAAACTTGATTAGCCAGCTACGTTAGTTTGAATTGAGAAAAGATAATTTTAGAGGTTGAACGGATTATAATTGATTTTAGTATAAAGTAAAATAAATCAATTAACCAAATTAACTTGAATCAAGTTAATTAGTTTAATGGATGCATCAAGAATATAAATCGAGGTAAATATATGATGCCCTTATTTTTTAAAGATAACGATTATAGTTTCTCTCTAAACTCTGTTACTAGTTCACGCATTATAGTGTATAAATGACGAATACATTTGTTTTCACAATTATTTTATTTATTTTTCTCTAATGAAAAAAAAAAATTAGTCCTTTTAGTTTTGAGAACAAGTTAAAAGGACGGAAGAAAAAAATTTTAAACCTGAGAAAACACCATTTTCTTTCATTTGTTATACAATCTTCTCTATATATTTCTTCCTTAGGATATTTGTCCATCACATTTATCAATTTAGTATTTGTATCATATAATTAAAGTATTTAAATAAATATTAGTCATATCTATCAATTTTACGTCTTAAGTTTAAGATTTGAATATGTAACTATATTAAATATTTAAAAAAATCATTGTTTACAATAAATAAATTTAGGCAAAACTACAATTAATAAATAATATTTGTAATCTATAAAAAAAAATCTAATTATTTTCTCTCTTTTTACTATTGAAACAAATCATGTTGGTCTAGTTGTGTGATGTGAGGAAAGGGAAAAACAAGTATAAAAAATATGTAATCTTGAGGAATGACAAGAGGAAAAATAGATAACAAGACTATTTTGCATATTTGTTGTACACTTTTCTCAATTCCCTTAGTATTATTAATGGCATTTAGCATTTGTTTTTTCTACCCTTAGTTCCCAAAGACTTTACCAAACTTTTCAACAAGATAAATTTTTGATTAAATCAGGCCCTATCCTCTTACATGTACTTTCAAAACCAAGCTTGTGACATGAAAATTGATGGCTGGGGAGAGTAGAGAGACCATAGTCTTGGATGCAGGAATATTGAAAAGGACTTTGGACGGTGACTGTCAGCTGGCTTCCTTGCAGCTGCATGCAGTACTCAGTAGGGTTTAGCCAATTTCTGTTTTAGCCCTGTCCTATGCCCTAGGGTGGTCCATACTTTTATTTGCAATTGCTTTACTTCCATGATTGTTGTTATTTGATAATATCAATGAAACATAAGTGTTAATGGATTGACAAAAATGTCTAGAAGCTTCAATGAACAACTAAAATAGTAGTTGTTTAGGTTGCTTTTCATTTTTCCTAATAAGCAATGGCATGTTGTCCCAATGTCATGGTTGGATTTGCTGATTTATCATTTTTGAACAAGAATGAATTGCTAGAAAAGGAAAAAGAAAATCTTCACACTCAAAAAGAAAAAGTCAAATGTGGGGTGATTCTAGCACTTCTTTTATTAACCTTTTAAAACTACACTATAGAATCAATAGTTGCTTAATCTGTGTAAAGTACATAAAATACTATTAACTCTTGTGAGTTGCACAATTGAACCATTAACCATGCTTCCATTGCTAATAAAATGTTAGAAACAGATCACAGTACTTCATAATGATTACCACTTGATGATAGAGGATTGTTGTAATGTGGTATAAATAGTGTCCATGTATACTGCATATGTGCATGTGACTCTTCCTAGTGTTTCAGAAGAAGAGTTATAAACAGGGTCCCCAACCTAGTTCAAGCTTACCCCAGTCTAATATCATGTTTACAGACTCTGTTGTACTTTATAAATTATTACATAATCACATCTCATGCATTATCTTTGTACAAATTCTTATAATATGAGTTTATATTTAAATTAAACCTACAAAATAATGTGCAAGAAATTTTTCATTATAATTCGATGACATTTTTAATTGATTTTAAATCTTCTTAACACTTTTTCAATAATTCAACATTACATTAATATGTATCTATATAACATAATTTATTAAGATAAATTCTAATACTATAGTCTAAATTAAAAGTATTAAATAATATGGTTTGGATAAACTTATATTTGGGCAACATTTTGTTTCTTTTCCAAGTTATGCAAAGTTAAATCTACCCCTAAAATGCTTAAACTTATACATAAAATATAGATATTGAAATTCTGATTGAGTAACTTCAGAAGGTACCATTATCAGTGTGGTCATAGTAAGAGAGAGTTGAAAAACTGATATTGATTGAAGTTGATAAATGAGGTGCTTGGAAGTTTGTCCTTCCTTTCTTTCAACGTTTGATGTAGAATGAACTCAGTTCCGTAGCAAAATGAGAAGAAGGAAGTTATTATAATGTATGATTAGTTGGCTTTTCTTATCAGAAAAGCACATGCATTTGCACTATAGGCTGAACAGTTGAACTTCTCAGCTAGCCACCTCTTAATTGCCACCTTGTTTGGTGGACCTTTCCCAAAGGAAAATTTGTGCCCAGAAGCTAATTAAGTATCTGTAATTGGGTGAAATTACTTGTGATTAGGACATGTGCTAATACTTTGGGATGGCTTTTGGTTCTATCACTTTTTTTCTGCAAAGTAAAAGACCCCTCTTAATTGCATTGCCACTCATGCATCTCTTTCCATTTTATAGTCTCATTCAGTCCATTATTGTGATTGCTTTTACTTCCTTTTCTCCCTTGGGAGGTTTTACTAACAAAAACATGCTAGCTAGGCTTCGTTTTAGACCCTTCATTCTCTGTTGCACTGGCACTGAACGTTTTAGTCAGCACTCTATTAGTGTTCCTGTTTTTCTTGCATGTTATAGCTAGTACCATCTTGTGAGCCAGCCCATATATAGCTTAGATTGGCCATGAGTTTTTCCTATTCCGTTCCTTGAAACTAAATGTTTTCTTGAGTGATATTTTCTGCCTTGAAACTGAGAATGGCTATGAGATTTTTATCATGGAACTGCCACTATGTTCTTTGTTTTCTGTTCCTCATTTTGTCTTGTGTTTGTAAGGGCCAAGAGTCTTCATTGACACCAATGAAGAAAAAAGAGAAGGAGGTCATATACTCTGTTGTTCAAGGGTTTGTAGGGAAGTGGTGGAACGGTTCATATCTTTATCCAGATCCTTGTGGATTGACTCCTATACAGGTTTGAAATCTTGAACTTTTTCAAAGGAAAAAAATCAATCAGATAATGTTTATACCATTGTTTACTTTCTTTTTCTGTCTGAATCACTACCAATTTCAATGGAACAGTACTATCTTAATTCTAAACTGTTACCACTAAAACAACGGTTGGGTTTCTATTCAGTGCTCTGACAACTTTAAACTTCTATATTTTGGAGTATGTGCAGGGAGTTTCCTGTGAGCAATATGATGATGGCTTGTGGTATGTGAGTACTGTAAGCTTTGGACCAGTTTTTGACAACTCTAACATGTGCAGCCATGATGCTCAATTCCCTCAGCAACTATTCAATCTGAAGCACCTAAAAGTCCTTTCACTGACCAATTGCTTCCTTTTCCCAACCAAAAATCCTGTTAAACTCCCTCTTTCAAACTGGGACAAGTTCTCACACAGTTTGGAATCTTTAACACTTAGATCAAACCCTGGTCTTGTTGGCACCATTCCATCCACAATCGGCAGCCTTAGGAAGCTTCAATCTCTGGTACTGCTTGAAAATGGGTTAACAGGTAAATTACCACTGAGTATTAGTAATTTGGTGAGGTTGAGGCAACTAGTCCTTGCAGGAAACTATTTGGTGGGTGAGGTTCCAGCCAACTATGGAGGGCTTTCGGAGCTTTTAATATTTGATGCAAGCAGGAATAATCTATCAGGAGTTTTGCCATCAACACTTGGACTTTTGGATTCACTTCTAAAGCTTGATTTGAGTTACAACATGCTTGAGGGAGAGTTGCCAAGGCAGCTGGGAAGGCTAAAGAATCTAACTTTACTTGATATCAGCCATAACAAAGTTAGAGGTGGATTGGCTGGGACTCTCAAAGAACTTGTTTCCTTAAAGCATTTGGTTTTGTCCAACAACCCTATAGGGGGTGATCTCTTGGGAGTTAGGTGGGAAAATTTCCTAAACACAGAAACATTGGACCTTTCTAACATAGGTTTGGAAGGGAGTGTCCCAGAGTCCATGGCAAAAATGAAAAGGCTTAGATTTCTGGACCTCAGCAACAACAATCTCTCTGGAAGTGTCTCTAGAAGTTTGGAAAATCTGACATGTCTTGGAGCTCTTCATGTAAATGGAAACAACTTGAGTGGGAGACTTGACTTCTCAGAGAGGTTTTACATGAAAATGGGAATGCGTTTTGCTGCTTGGAATAATGCAAATCTCTGTTACATTGTCAAACCAAACCACCAAAGGCCTTATGGAGTAAAACCTTGTGTGCAGAACATTACTATATCTGAAGTGTTTTCAACTGTCAAAATAACTGAAGGGAATTACGAGGATTCCTTTGTAGTGGCCTCTTTGGGAGGCTCAGGTTTTTATGAACTTTGGTGGGTTTTCACTGTAAATGGAGTTCTTAATGTTTTCCTGTGGAATATGTTATTTTAGTTCGTCAGAGAAATCTAGAGAAGTAGCACAATCAACACTGATGTCATCTTTTGCTAAACAAATTTACGACCTCTAATTTCTAATACCTGCATTATGAATTCATGATGGCCCAGAAAAAGTACATTCGTTTTTCTCTAATCAACATATCTAAACACTCTTGAGTCTTAACTCTTGCGTATATTTGATTTAACAATGAACATGTATTGTCCTAAGTTCTTCTTTTCTGTTATGCAAGTAGCTATTATCATTTTTTGCTGACACTTTTTCTGTTAACTACTTTTTCAAGGTTATATAACTTAACGAATGTAATCAGATTCAGATGAACCAGCCATAGCACATAGTGACTTCTAGTATTAATTCAGAAAGAAAACAAAAAAACAAAAATCTTAATTATAATTTATATCTCACTACTTAATCAGCTAATTTCTCTCAACAACCTTTATCTCTATGAAACAGTTAAAACCAAGTCTAAGACCATCGTTACCCTTTGCTAACAAAGCTCACCCACGACCCCCTTAACGTGCTCCTCAATCCTCTCCCTCCTTAACAAACTTCATTTTTCAACTTTAGGTCTCTTTTTAAGTCCAACGTGACCAACCCCATTATCTCTCATACCACCAACACTTTCACTCTTTGGCAGCAAAAAAGCACACACTACACTAGAGAAAGTATCTACAAATCCAAATATGGCTATTCCCTTCAAAGCTTCATACCCTCTTTTCCTTTGCTTGATTCTTTTCTGTGGTGTCAATTGCACTGAGTTTGAAGTTGGAGGCTCTCAGGGTTGGGGTGTCCCAAAGACAAAGGACGATGCTCAAATGTACAATCAGTGGGCATCCCAAAACAGATTCAGGATTGATGACACTCTTCGTAAGTAACAACTTGAATATATAACATGTAACCATTTCATTTTCTGCATATTCAAATACAAGTCTTGATATTTTTCAAGAAATTATTAAATAATCCTGAATCATCACTTCTCCATAGTTCCAATTAACTTCTAGTAAAGGGTGACTACAAAAATTGTAACTTTCTTTAGAATTTCGCTTTGCAATTAACTTCTATCTCGGGTGAAGTGAAGGGTGACTACAAAGTTTGTAACTTTCTTTAGAATTTCGCTTTGATGTCCTTAAATCCTCATGTTGGCAATTGTATGCCATATAAAGATTAAAAGAAATCATATAAATTCATAATCTTTCCTTGTAAAAAAAATCATATAAATCCATAATATGATAATTTTTGTTGCTTACATCGTCCTTTTCTCTTCGCATCATAACACCTATTACATCTACATTTCTATGCTTATTTTGTCTTTAGTAGCACATGGGTGCCACGAATTATTTTCCATTCATATATGTCGAAAGAAGCAGATAATAACATGAAGTGTTTCTTGTTGAACTTTTGGAATTGTTTTAGTTTTCAAGTACGAGAAAGACTCGGTTATGGAGGTGACAGAAGAAGAATATGAAAAATGCAAATCCCCTCGTCCCCTTTTTTTCTCCAACAATGGTGACACTGTCTTCAAGTTTGACAGGGCAGGCTTGTTCTTCTTCATTAGCGGGGTAAGTGGTCACTGTGACAGAGGGCAGAAGATGATCATCAAGGTCTTGGATATTGAGGCAGCACCCTCACCCCAATATGCAAATGACAGTGCACCAAAGCCACATTCAAAAAAAAGTGGAGTTGCTGAACTGGCTCCTATGAGGATAATAACAGCATCCACACTTTTTGCTATGTCAAGCTTCTTCCTTCAGCTTTATGCTTGATTCTTGTGTGTTATCAGAGTCTTAGGTTTATGAGTAGCAGTTTATGTTGTTTTGGTCGTGTTTCAGTGTTGAAGGATTGGTCTTTGTTATTAGTTAATGTTTGTAGGGGTTAGAATGTTTCCTTTCTTAGTTGGTATAGATTATTCCTATTAATCAACGTGATTTACATTTATAATGAGATCCTCATTTACTTATATTGAAAAATGATGTTTCTTTCTGATAATGAACTAGTATTTTTTATTTATTTTTCAATAAAAGAAACCAATATAAGGGCACTGTGTGACCTGAAGGGAGAATAATCTGCGATATGATGGTAACTTAAATTAAATTTCCATTTCATGAATAAATAATAGAAAAACAGAGAAAATAGGTAATGCATTTTTACATTGTCGTCCATCAATAATAATTTTGACTTGTTGGCAATATATACATAAACATTAGACTCTAAGTAATGAGTTTATGTTAATAAAATTCTCAGAGCACACTTCACATATTTATATATTTTACAAGTGAATTGATGTTATAATAATAGTATTGCTACATAGAAATAGATGAATATTTGCATCACTCCGTATTTGTTTTTATTTTATTGTTATGGTCATTTGAGTTTTGCTTTCAGAAGGTGATGCAAAATGAAAAATTAATATGATTGTTAATGTTTTAATTATGGTGTAGAATTGTTGATTTAGATAGTGAGCGAGCAATGCGATATGTTGGCAGTATATATGGTGAGATAACACCATATAAAATCTTGATAGGATTTCAAATTACAGCTCTACCCCTAATTAAATCTAATCAACCTCTAACTTATAATCATTTTCATTCAATTATTTTCAATTTTATAACTTGAACTAAAAGATATTCCTTTATACTTTAACAAATAATATTTAAAATATTCCATACTTTATAATTTACTGTAAAAAAGGTACTTTTCAACACAACTTAATCAAAAGATCTTATTTTAAATTTTATTTAACAAGTCTGAACAATAATTAATTGTGGCGTAATCAATATTTAGTTTGCTGCTTTAATCCTATAACTCTTTTGCCAAGATAGGTAAAAGTTATTAGTCCTTCAGCACTCCGCGCGATCGATAACATAGTTACATAGGCCAGGTGAATTTTCGTCATTTCAATAAAAAAAAACTTAACATATACAAGTGCACCGATTCAGATATTCGGAATCGGATATAAACAAAAAAAATAGTAATTTATAATAATTAAAAATTAATTAATGTCATTTCACTGTGTTATTTGATTTAAAAAGTAAATAAATTTCTTAAATTGTCTTTTACCGGAATTTGATGTAAAAATAAGTCATTAGAATAAAATGTCAATCAAATAAAATATTCTTAATAAATATGATAAAGGTAAAAATCTGCTTATATGTGAAACAACATCAAACAATTTTTTTTCTTCTAATTCTGAGACTGAAAGCAGTACAGATTATCATAACTAAAAAAACCATCGGTTGGACTCAGTTAATGATAAAAATTTCATGAATATTACAGTTCAAGAATGAGGATACAAATTTTAAGGTGCAAAACTAATTGCTTCAATAATCTAATAATGTTTGACTAATTTACACAAGACAATACATCTGTGACAAAATTTCGGGTATATGCAAAAATTGTGGGTGTGGCAAGAAGATGCAGAGAAAGCCACAGTATAAAGCAGCATGTCTACTGTTAGTGCCTCACAAACTGCCGCCTGTCATCAGCACCTCTCTTTCCATAAGGATTGCTGTCGCTGAATCCGTGTCTACTTCCATCAACTTTACGCATTTTCTTCCTTTGCTTACTGCTGTTTATGTTCAGTGTCACGTTTGGTGGGTTTGAGAAACAAAACGAAGAAGCAACAGCCTGCTCAAGCACCGAAATTGGTAATTATCATGCAGTATGATACATGTTATAATATTCAGATAATATGAATTATAAGCAATAACTCTTTCTTTTCCCCTTTTTATATGCACCTAACTATCAAGAAAAAAAAACAAAAGGCTATCTAAACCATTAAGTCTCAATTTAGAGTATCAATCAGTTTCATAATATTTTTGCATATGTCTAACATGATACGATGTGCCAGCTGTTCAAAATTTCTTTAATCTATATGTTCCTTCCTTGACTATTAATGTTCCAGTAATTTATTACCAGCCAACTATTTCAATACGCCCATTTGACCCCCTATCTTCGAAATGGAAGAAAAAGAAGAATAGTAACATGATTTAAAATGCCAGCTGCAATAGTAGTGCACAATTTGCATATAAAAAAACGGAGTTACCAAATGTATACCATAGGAGTTCATATTAATGTAGTTCTAAAAAACATGAAAGATAGTACAAAAATACAAAAAGCAACATAAAGTGAAAGCCGTACCTGAAAATCAAGACGGTGAACATTGAATATATCCTTCATGGAATGTGAATTATAAGCTAATATGTATGATCTATAAGCTTCTTTCGCCATCTTGTTCAAATAAAAATTGTTGACAACCAAATTCTCCTGAGTTATCAGGATAATCCTTTGTAAGATTGCAGTTGGTTACTATATAAAACAAATTTTAAATAAGTATATGGAAAGGAATGTATACCAGGTGAGATTGTACATTTGCCACCTTCTTTTCATCATATGCGTACTCTTTAACAGGGACCTTAGCTGCCTGAAATTAAGCATAAATATAAAGTTATTATTAGGGAAAGCTGAGAATAATTATTTACAAAAATGGGCTTAGAATCTCGGGGCCTGGCCTGGGGGAGTAGCAACCACTGCTTCCACTTACATTATATTCCAGGCATGGATCACACGGTTTCCTCGAGGAATATATTTTTTTGAAACCCTACTTTCTTGGATAAGTACAAGCATATACTAGAATCCTCAACTAAATTATAATTCAGCATCAGCCAGCTAACCAACCCATATTGTTAAATGAGAGAAACTGACCTTCAAGTAGCGGAGAAATTGCAATTCTTCAGGAATTAGGAAAAGCAAAGCATTTCCTTTTCCACCTTCACCGCGAGCCGTTCTACCGACCCTGTGGATATATTCCTGGTAGCAATATAAAAAAAATGTTATACCGTACACCAAACGTATAAAAGACTGCTAAGATGCAAATGAAAGGTACCTTAGGTTCATCAGGTGGATCATATTGCACAATCCAGTCCTACAACACAAATAAAAACAAATATCATCTTATATATCTAATGATTTTCTATTAACAGAACACAATGCTTATAAGCACAGAAACCAAATTAAAGATATAAATTTACAAAGAAGATCTAAACGGACAGAATTTTCAAGGATAGCATCGTCATTGCTTCTATTAGTGGGATAAAATGGTTTCTCGAACCTAGTTATGCCGCTCAGTTAATGGTTTAGAGGGGTTGTGTCATTGGACATACAGGTATATGACGGGCATTGCTGGCTTGACGTGATTTACATGTTGATTCTGATTTTATATTGTTTTATGAATGAATGTTTTCTATCTTTCTTTCCTGATGTTGTCTTATGTTGCCTCAGTTAATTTTAGGCAGTTATTGGATTGCCGATGATTGAATGCGTATCGTTCGGGAGGAGAGGGAATATGTTATAAGTTTAACAAAAATGAGTCGTTTTTCAATCAAAATATATTCATGTAAGTTAAATGAATATACCACAGCAGGTATGTCAAGTCCACGAGCAGCAACATCAGTACATAGCAAGATCCCCTTTTCTGCTTTGCAAAAATCAAAAAACGTTGTTGTACGGGTCTGCTGCTTTTGTTTTCCATGAATACTTGAGCAATTCAATTGAATGAGATTAAGAATGTCTGCGTGGAATTTGACAGAGTTGCATGAAGAGAAAAAGACCATCACTTTTTTTGACTGGTGTCTCTTCAAAAAGGAATAGAGAACAATAAAGCGCTTGGCACAGGGTACAACAACATAGCCCTGAAGCAACCCTTCGTTTGTGACCTGCATTCAAAAAGGGTAATGATGATTATAGTTATAACTACTACAAACAAAATTCAGTCATTAAGATAAAGTGGGGAGACATGACCTTGGTTCTCCCATCATCCACATCAATATAGATGGGAGTTGTCTGAAATGACAAGCGGGCAAGATCCTCAACCTGTATTTTAAGGGGGACACACATTTCCTTAATTTTACTTCGAAATATATTATCAATCATCAGAATTCTAGTGTATCAAGCAAAAAACTGCATATATATGAGAAAGAAAATGAAAAAATACGAAGAACTACACATCCATTATCAAGTAATGCATTGAATATCAACTCCTAGTGTATCCAATTATATGTATGTATGCTTGCATGTGGAAAAAATATTAAGAATTGAAAACAATGAAATTAGGATTTTATCCCGGAGAAGGAAATTGAAGAAGGATGGAAAATGAAGAACAGACCTTCTTTGTTTGTGTGGCGGAAAATAAAGCTGTTTGCCTACTCTGTTGAAGGAGAAACAGATTAATTGGTCAGGCTCTCAGATATTAGCTATAAAACACACAATAAATATAAACTTATCCATCTCCCTTCATAAAAATACAAGCAAGATAATACGACATGCTTAGAACTATTAGAAAATACAATTTAGAAGTCGAGGTAAAAGCACCAGTAGTTGTTCTTGTATCTAGCTAGGTGCTAGTGGCTTCTTACATTCAAGTTAATAGATTCCTAGGCAGAATTCATAATTTTACTTTTCTTCTATGATAAGAGAAAGAAGATATTTGCAAACTTATAATTATTGAAGTCCTTTTTTTATAGGTGTTTCTCCAGCTTAAATAATCCAATCCAAAGAGAAAACGAAAGGGGGAAAAGACCAATTTCAGGACACCATTATATATTCATAGGCTCATGCATATAGAAGGGAGAGGAAAAGGAAAAACAAGTTCTATATACCTTTGGAAGGATCTTAATAATCTGTTTCATTTCCTCCTCAAAGTTTGCTTCTAAGATTCTGTCAGCTTCATCAATCATGAGACACTGCCAAATCATGCAGGAATATAGAGTAAGTGAATAGCCTGAGTCCACACTCAGTTACACATGCATGTAAACATCTACTAGAACTCCAAATATTGAAAAGTTCAAGAATATTCAGTCCATAATGGAAAATATAATATTTCATCACTGAATTGAGATTCATGAACTGAGGTTGAAGGAGACTTTTTTCCTTCTACCACAAAAAGAACACACCAAACTGAACAGGTGACAACAGCAAAAGTAAAGACATACAAATAATGTTAGAAAGTTAGGCAAACATGAAATATCAGCCAAAAGGCGAGATGGATAAAGTTTCATTTGAAATATTATTGATATTTTGTAACCAAGCCGATTGGGAGAAAGGACCCTAACAACGGTCCTTTAAACACTAAATTGGATATTATACAATAAATGATAAGATTGTTGATGACCATTAAACACTGAAAAACACTTTTGAATAACAATCACCTAAAGCATGATTAATCAATACGATAATTTCCTTTTAGCAGTATTTACAATTAAACATGAACATGCTGGCAGAAATTAAAAGGCACGCACAATTGTATGAAAAATCCACAATTTACCTTCAAGTTTTTGTATATGAATCCTTTTGTGTTTTGAAGATGATCTAGAAGACGACCAGGAGTTGCTACCAATAGATTTATCCCTTTAGCTAGGCGTTCAGCCTCAAGTTTTCTAGTTGAACCTCCAATAACCAATCCAAGAGTTTGTGAATGATACTTGAGAAGCTCCTTGGCCACAGCATGTGTCTAATTGAAACGGTGAATCAACAAATAAGGAAACATATTTAATCAAACCGCAAGCTAAAACAAATGAAGCAAAGAAGCGCATATTATGAGCAAATAAGCAGGAATTTCATACCTGTATTGCAAGCTCTCTAGTTGGGCATATAACAACAACACCAGCTCCATTACGGGGTGTAAACTTAACATTGTACAACAGCTCCACAGCAGGAATTAAGAAGGCCAGAGTTTTTCCAGAACCAGTCCTTGCAGCACCAAGCACATCTTTTCCAATCAACAGAGGTGGAATTGCTCTCGCTTGAATCTGCATTCATGATTTATAATCAACTCTATAGTGTTACACACAAATAAGAATTAAGAAACAGAATATAACCAGACAAAGCGTAGCTTAATAATTCATAGGAATATATAAAGATGAAACAATTACGAACAATTCCAAATTCAGCATAAACTGTAGCATTACCTGAGTCATGTGGTGGAATCCCATATCCATGATGGCCTTATAAGTAGGTTCAGACAATCCCAGAGAGTCAAATGACTCGGAGCTCATAATTCCAGACCCACCATTGTTCTTCACCTTTCTCTCTTCCACTTCACTTTCTCCATCCACTTTCTTCTTCTTATTCTTCTTCTTCTTCTTCGAGGATTCTCCGTCGCTATCTGTTCCATTGCCATTCTCCTCTTCTTCTGGACGCTCCTCGGCAGCATCATCCCGAGGTCGTTTTTTCTCGCGCTTCTTCTTATTCTTCTTAATTTTGTTCTTCGTTTCGTCCATTGGCGAGACTTGAAGGTTGTCTTCTGCTTCTGCCATTATCGAATTTTTGCACACCTCAACCCTAATCCCTAGTATCTTCTTCCTTCTTCTCCCCCTTGTTAAACCCTACTTTCGCACGCTTCATATGTGCACGTGCGCGATGGGGGACATGGTGAATAACTGAATGAATTGGGCTATATGGGTTTCAATCAGGCCCAAAAAAACTGGCAAGGTAGACTGATTCTTCCTGCACCTCCATGGTGACTTCCTGCACCTCCATAATTCTATCATATTCCTATTTTAGCCTTGAGAAAAAGACAAAAATAGTCTTCATTAATGGTAATTGCTATTTATATTTTTTTTTCACTTTGCGGGTTGCACAAACTGCAATACAATTAAAAAAATAAATACATTGCGGATTGTACAACCCGTAATTATATTTTCTGTACCTTTTATATTGCGGGTTGTACAACCCGTAATATAAAACTTTTTTAAAATACATTACGGGTTGTAGAACCCGCAATACAATTTTTTTTTAAATACATTGCGGGTTGTACAACCCGCAATACAATTTTTTTTAAAATACATTGCGGGTTGTGTTACAGGTTATATAACCTTTTGCTGTGGTGCAATACATTTAGAAAAAATTTTGTATTGCAGGTTATACAACCCGCAATGTATTTAAAAAAAGTTTTATATTGCGGATTGTACAATCTGCAATGTATTTATTTTTTAATTGTATTACGATTTGTATAACTCACAAAGTAAAAAAAATCTCAAGTTATCATGAGAAGACTAGTTTTATTTTTTTCCAATGTTAAAATGGTGGAGGTGCAAGAAGTCAATATGGAGCCGAATCTTGATAGTGGGTCAACAGTGACTATTGCTGGCCAATTCTTCCTATACCCCATATTTTTAAAAATATTTTTTTAATTAAATAATCAGCATACAATTATATTTCAGATTATATTATTTGAAATACATTTTTTTCTTTTATTTCGAGTTATACAATTTAGAATAAAAAACTTTCTTTTATTTTAAATTATATAATCCGTAATATAATTTCTGTATTTTAGATTATGTAATTTTTTTATTTTAAATAATACAACTGGATTATATAATTTAAAATATAATTTTGTATTTTAAATTTTAAATTTTACAATCTAAAATGAAAACTTTTTATATTCCATATTATACAATCTAAATTAAAATTTTATATTTTTAATTATACAATATGGAGATTAAGAGGTGAAGGGTTTAGGATTTATTTAATTTTTTCTTTAAGGATATAGTGGTCATTTATGGAGGTGTTGAGAGAAATTACGGAGATGCAGGAAGAATTTGCATTTTTTCCTTCACTCGTCTTTGTGATATTTTTTTTTATTAGTTTAGTCTTTGTAACATTGATATAGATAGAGATATTTTCTTATCCAAAATCAAGGCTATCCTTCCCATAACACAATCCTATTTGCAGTGTGAATTTTCTTATAATAGTAACACAGTTGAATTTAAGACCTTATTTAAAAAAAAATGTGAATTGATGGAATCAAGCATCAAAATCATCTAAAGAGCTTTAAACTAGTATTAAATTATTAACTATCATTTACTATAAATTTGTCATTTTTTAAACAACTCATTTGAATGAGAAATAACAAAGTGAAATGTTGCGAAACTTTATTAAACTATTGGAAATGAATATGTTATTATTAAACGCTTATTTTCCATTTTATGTATCTCTAGATCCACAGTGAAACTTAAAAGAAAAAAAAGAAACATGTCTAAAATAGATATCAGTATGTTACACATGTTGTAGCTCTTTAATAGTTGACATTGAAAACAAGGAGACATGATTGGGCATAACACTATAGCAACTTTGGAAGAAAACACTAAAATGGAAACATTATGATGAACAAATACTCTATTAGTTGATGTCATTGCTTGAAGACAATAAGCTGAATTTGGTCACAACTTCCATGATTCCAGCTGCACTTAATTATGTTCCTCTCTCTTCTCAGTAGGATCCAAAATGCTATAAAATATGGAAAAGAAAAGTAGTGAATATTTAAGAACATTGTCTGCTTGGGCCATTACATTTAATTGGTGTTGTTTATTGTAAGCCTAAAGGAGAAAAGAAAAAAGTGAACAAGTTCAAAGCAGTGTTGGGCAATGAATGCCACTTCAAATAATTCCTTAACAGAAATACAAATTTTTGTAATTCATTATTGTTCAATGAATCAAACATACCACTCAAAAGTTATGTTGATTGATAGAGTAAAAAAAGAATAATTCATCAGTGTAGTGTGAGACCAATAATTGCATTGTCTGCATTATAATTTGTTGAGGGGTGATTTATCATTATTGATATTATTATGTCTTGCTTTCGGGGTAATCAAACCTACATTTTACTTTTTTTTTATTAATTGGTGAATAACATTTTTTTCTTGTTAAAGTTGGCTGAGAGAATGTGGAGCAAGAAAATAAATAATTGTTTTAAGCTAAGTTATATTTTTTCTTGAATATTAGTATAATTACGTATTTTTTAAAATAAATTAAAATTATATTTCTGTAAGTCTATAATTAACTCTATGGATAAATTAAATGTTAATAGTTAAAAAACTGTTATAAAATAACTTTTTAAAATATTTTGCAACACTTACGTTGGATTTTCACAATTAGAAAAATTAAAAAAAGATTTACATGAGATTGTTTAAACTGAAGAGAAGTGAATAGAGTTAAGCAAGAGGTAAGATGGAAGTTTGTAATAAATATCATTAATGTAACTAATATGAAAATGTATAACAATTATATTATATGAAAAATAATATAAATAGAGTTAAGTAAAAGGTAAGATGAAAGTTTGTAATAAATATCATTAATGTAACTAATATGAAAATGTATAACAATTATATTATATGAAAAATAATATAAATAGAGTTAAGTAAAAGGTAAGATGAAAGTTTGTAATAAATATCATTAATGTAACTAATGTGAAAATGTATAACAAGTATGTTATATGAAAAATAATATAAATAGAGTTAAGTAAAAGGTAAGATGAAAGTTTGTAATAAATATCATTAATGTAACTAATGTGAAAATGTATAACAAGTATATTATATGAAAAATAATATAAATATCTTTTGACTTTTTTTAGTGAGAATATATATTAATTTCATTTGAATAGTAATAAAATATATTATAATAGTTATAATATATTTTAAAGTTATATGTGTATAATTGAAAATGCGGTTGAAATATAATTATTGATATGAATATAATCATTTTAAAACTGAAAAAAAAGTTTTAATTATTAAATTTTATTGACAGTTCTAAAACCAAATACCAGTGTACAATCAAAACTAAAGAGTTATTAATTTTGAAAATTTTCTTTTTATTAATAACATTTTATAACGTTACATCAATTTCAAGAATCATTAAATTTTAAACATAAGTTTATACTTTTATCTAACTTTAATTTATCTTGTTAATATTTATTTTACAAGACTGTCCTTTTTTACACTTTTTTCTTTTCATGGATAAAAGTGTAATATTCTCACCCTCCCCACAAATCACCTCAAAACTGCAGAAACAAACTTTCAAATTTTCTTATAGAGTGCACTAGAAAGCAAACCAGCACAACATTAATTTTATAGAAAAAGAGGAACATGTCCCAAGACACGTTTTTAATGTTTGCTATTAGCTTGGTGTCACGGAACCTTGTTTATATAGACCATCCAAGATCTGAATGAACACAATAAACACGAGCAATTCATTTCTAATATGTAAATGATATTATTGTAATTTAATTTTTTTATCATATAATTAAAATATAAATTATTATTGAGTGTGTCAATCCTAGTTTTTTATGTTTTTGTTTTTTTCAAATTACTGTTTTGGACATTTTAAAATCTTTGTTCTGTATTCGTAGTAAAAAAAAATGTGCTTGTGTTATCAGGTTCACAATTTAATAATTTTTTAATTACATATTTTTGTTTTTATTTTTTGAATAATTATTTCTTATGACTTTTTTAAAAATAGAAAGGAGAGACCAGAAAAAATAATGCATGAAAAAAATATGAAAGATTTTTTTCTTCATTTATAACAAATATGACTTTTAACCGTCGATACATGGAATAAAAAAATAAAAAATGTTTTTGGTCAGTCTCATATTCATACTATTATGTTTTTATTTTTTTTTAAAAAAAAGCTAAATTTAACACCTAGTTTTAAAAGATAAAATTTAACTCTACTCAAACCAATAATCTATAACAAAACTACATTTGCTGTATTATAAATAGGTGTGAAAATTAAAACTACATAAACATATAAAAAAAAGTGAGAAACTAAGATTATTTTAATTAAATATATTTAAAAGAATATATAAAATATTAATATTTTAACCATTATGATAGATGTAACTACTTTGTCAAAAAAAAAAAAATGTAACATCTTATATGTATATCTTTGTTTGATAAATTAATGTTTTGACAATATGTGAAACCTTTTATAATATATTTTTTATATCATAAATATTTATTTTATATCTATATAGAATATTCATTTTGTTCCTTCCATGTTATAAGAAGATCTCCTGAAATTTTGTCTACATAATAAATAATACAAACTTTTAATCATGAACGATTATATATAATGACTGAAATCCAACGGATATTTATTTCGTATATTGCAAGTTAATATTAAATATTTTGATCAATAATGAAAATAAAAAGAGCATAAAAAATTTAAATGTAAATATTTCTCGTATCTAATTTAAGTTACATGTTACAAATCACTTTTATGGGAAGATAATGTTTTAGGGTTTTCAAAACTAAAAGTCTGAAGTTATTTGGATGATACATTTTTCAAACTAAAACATCATCGATCACTTTCATCAAATTTCGTATTGCGAAAAACTTCAAAATTTTTAAATCAACCTTCCATTTTTTTATATGTTTACTTATTTTTATATTTAATATTTATAATATTAATTTTAACATTGTAACTTATAAAATACACAGTACAATATAAATAAGATTATAGTTTAGTTTCCAATTCTTTATTGAAATTTTATACTTTTGACAAATTCTTTATAACTATTAATAAATACGATACATTTTCTAATAACAACTTTAGTGGTTTATATGTTCTCTTACTTTCTCAGATAACAACACATGATATTTCATACAACATTTAAATAAAATATTTTTTTTATTTTTTTATATTATATTTTTGTTCTTTATTATTGTCCAATATAACTATTTATTCATCTAAGATTTTAATGTAACATTTCACTCCTTGTTATTCAAATTAAAAATCTGTCCATTCTACAAAATGCAAAGTATAAAGTAAAAAATAGAATATGAGTTTCAATGGATAACAACTGACATATCCTAATATAACAAAGTAAAAAATAAAAAATATAACAATGTTTGAATGATTACTGAATAAGATTGATTATATATATATTCCTAAAATACTCGCATGTATACACTAGTTAAAACTCTCCAATTCATTCAATTTTCAAAAAGTCTTGTATTCAAGTTGAAACTTTATGTTAATCAATTTACAACTTCGTTGTGAATTATTGATATTATGTAAATTTATATTTTGAAATTTTTAAAAAATAAGATTATGTCAATAAATATTTTTAATAAAATATTGTGTAATTAGGTAATATATTTTCTTTTTAAATGTCTTTATTATACTTTAGATATTAAACTACAAATATATTTTTTATAACGTTACATCTATAAGTCAATTTTTTTTTAAAAAAGGGCTAGTTTGTCTGTTTATAAATATATTTTTTTGACTGTTAATTAAAATCCTATTTTTATAATAATAATAATAATAATAATAATAATAATAATAATAATAATAATAATAATTGGATACAGTTAAATTTAATAATCTTAATTGCAATGAATAATTTCATTGTTTAAATTAGTGTTGTATAATTGATATTAATATTCTATTTGGTATTAAGAAATAATATTCTGCTTATTATATAATAATTTATGTGATCAATGTTTATTTATATATGTTAAGTTAAATTGCACTGGTGTTAATAATTTTCAACCAGTATCATATCTTGTCATTAAAACTAAAATCTACAAACTGATTTAAAATATTATTTAAAAGTTTAAAATATTCAAAAGTGATGAGTTATGAAGATACAAGACTGAAGTGTATATAAATTTAATATTTACAATAAAAAAACAATATAATTAAAACATAAAAAATGTTAAGTAAATTTTTGAAGGGTTTAGTATTAGACATTTGCCACATGTAACTCAGTAAGCACTCTCTTTTTTTCCTCTTAATATTTGAGAGTCCTTAGGGTGTAATGTCTAAAGTCTCTTACAACTTTTTTTTTTCGTTGTTATTTTTCTTCTTTTTATCTTGTCCATGAACTTTTTGCTCTTTATTTTAAATATAAAGCATAGAGTATTATGTATATGTGTAAATAGTTTTATATATTAAATGCATATTATTTGTATAAAAACATAATTTATTACAAATTCATTTTCATTTTTTTTATGTATTTTTTCACCTAATGTCCTATATATTATAATTTTATAAATATTATGTAAATTATAATATATTATCAAATTTCATGTTTTAATTAAATCATGTAAAGGAGGTAATTTTTTATTGTAGGTTTTCTCTTACTAAAATAGTATGTATATATGTATAAAATAAGATAAAAGGACATTAATTTAAAAAAGGCAGTTTAAATAATGATATTACCAAACTTATATATGTATAGATATTTTAAGATTTAATCACATGTTTTCTTGCCTTTGAAGTTCAATGACATTTGAACCCTTCTTAAGTTAAATATTCTTATGAACTATGGTTGTTTGTGCCCAAGATAATGCAAAGGGATTGAAAGTGAGTAAAGAACAATAGTTTAATAAACTTTCTTTAGACCATGAAGCTTATCACTTTTGTAAAGAACTATGCTTTTTCTCATAATTTATTCACACTCCTCCCACTTAGGTAAAAAGTTTATAAAATGATATTAATTTAAATTTGCATTTAATTTTCAACTCATATATAGTAAGGTAAGATCCAAAGGTTCAGTATTTCACCTGTTTTCTGTGTTTTCTTTTATGAAAAATAAATAAATCTTATAAAATTATTATTACAGTAACTTCCTTCCTCTTATTTACCTCTTATAACACCCTTTCTCCTTACTTACCTTTATGAGTTTCACCTTAATTTCATAACCTCACAAATACATTTATATTTTGGAATTCAACATTTATGTGATGTAGTTTTGGATATTAAATTGGTCATTTATGAGAAGAGTGAAAATCACGTGTGTTTTCAAACGGACCACACCTAACTCAAACATGTAACCGTTTTATGAGCTGAAACTTGACCGTTACATGGTACCTTTGATCCCTTCTTAGAACTATCATTCAAATTTTTTGTATACCCCACCCTTTAGTATTTCCACTCTCTCTCTTCTTCATAACAAAAAAAAAAAAAAAAAAAAAAAA
>Ga0209489_105024_pt1 | contig 23587 bp, 8 predicted proteins | sample SiratrowhiteBW_FD_187527 | JGI IMG/M metagenome (GOLD analysis project Ga0209489, IMG submission 187527) | Root nodule microbial communities of legume samples collected from California, USA - Siratro white BW (SPAdes) (version 2) | ecosystem: Host-associated > Plants > Roots > Nodule | place: USA...
ATATATATATATATATATATATATAAACACTATAAAAAAAATAAAAAAAATCCGTTGCTTTCTTGAAGAAGGAGTGGATTATAAATTTCATATCACATGAGATATTTTTTTTTACCGTATCTACCTACAGGTACTTATCTCAGAATTTTATGTATCATTCCAATTTAGGGTTCGTTAAAACTTTCCCACTTCATTACTGTGTAAGTTAGCCATTTTTATTAAACTTTAATCCATCATGCAATGTTTTGTTCATTTAAAATATGTATCAAAATTATCTCTCTAAACTTACCCTTAAGTTGCATTGTGTATTTAATAATTCCCTAGGCTTTTGGACTCCTTTTAATAATAATAATAATAATAATAATAATAATAATAATAATAATAATAATAATAATAATAATAAAATTCTTACAATATGAATTTGTATTTTTCTCATTTAATTTTCTACCATTTCTTGTAGATTCGAGGAAAACTTGTTGCACCTCCAAAGAATAAATGGTTATCTTACTATTTTACTTGGATTTTGATGTCAAATATAAATGGTCTGATAGTTGATGGAACAGAAGGATCAATACATGGCTTGGGTAATACTTGGTGGCCATGCAAAGCTTGTCAACGACCATCGGTTTGACTATTCTAAACTTTTTTTTCCTTATTTCTTTTTTTATATTAATTTTGATATTAAAATATAGAATCATTATATTTTAATATTTATTCATTTATTTCTAAATTGGTAATTATTTAGAGACAAAATCAATTAGTAGTTTGATCAACTATTTGTGAACAGAAAGAAAAGATCTACTACAAGAACTAATATTTAGCTATCAAATGAAATAGTTATAGTTACCAAATTAAATTTTGATTGTTAAATAACTACAAAATAAAAGTAATTATTGAATCTAGTGACCAATTAAATTTATGTAACATTAAATACCAAAGTTTTAATGACATATGTCATTAGATTCTAAATTGGTATCTAATTAAGTTAGATACTAATTTAGAATCTAATGAATCTAATGGTATAGGTCACTATAACCTTTGTAGATAATGTTTGATAACAATTATTTGACTTAATTGATCACTAAATTAATCATTACTTCTATTTTGTAGTTATTTAGCAACCAAAATCTAATTTGATAACTATTTTGATCAGAATCAGTAACCATTTCATTTGATAGGTTAAAAATTAATCTCTAAACAACTTTTTTTTTAGTGATCAAGCGGTAAAAATAAAGTTGTGTATATCAATAATTGTGTCTATAAATTAGTGATATGAATTATGCAGGTGATTACTTTCAATGCATGCAATGGTCTTAGGGTTAGTTACTTGAGCATTATGAACAGTCCAAGATCTCACATAAACGTGAATGATTGTGTGGATGCCACATTCTCTGATATCACAATTCATTCTCCTGCTACCAGTCCCAACACTGATGGCTTTGATGTGTATGCTTCCAAAAATATCTGGATCAGAGATTCAACTATAGCATGTGGTAACCCTAGTTTTCATCTCATGCACATATATATTTATATATCTATATCTATCTATCTATATATAATATCAAATTTCAATGCACTGTTATATAATAACTATATCTGCACTTTTAAACTTACACATTTCTGAATAGGTGATGATTGTATTGGCATCAGTGGTAACTCCTCTTATGTCAATGTTACTGGAATTGCTTGTGGACCAGGTCATGGAATAAGGTATATATATATATATATATATATTCAACTTAAAAACAGTTATTAATATGAAAGAATTGGAGGGAATTATCACACACTTTTCACAAGATATATAAAACTATTATCTCAGTCTCATCTCAACTATTGCAGGTTGAGATTTTTATTTTAAATTTTACTTAACACCTAAAGTAATTTATGTCCTAAAATAGCAAAATAATTGTTAAAAAGATAACTAGGTTAATGGACCTAAATATCACAGACACAATATGGATAAAAACTTGAAAAATAAAATCAAGTGAGAACCATATCCACGTATCAAAATATTATTCGGCAATTAATTATTGGAAGTAACGTGGGCTAAACCCACACAAAACGTAAAAAAAAATTAAAAAATAAATAAATCCAAATCAGGACCAGACTCACACACAAAAATATTATTTGCAATTAAATTATTTACAATTAATTAATTACAAGTAACGTAAGTTAGACCTACACAAAATGTAAAAAAAATTAAAAAAAAACACAAAATATAAAAGAAAATTTAAAAAATAAAAATAAAATTAGACTCACACGTCAAAATATTATTTGTATGTTTCATGAATATGTACTAGAAAATTCGTGATTTTTTTTTTTACAATTACATTACAATTCAGATAATTTTGAGAATGAAAGAATATAAATTTTTTGCATTGATGAATTTAATATATTTTGTTATATATTCCTAACTTTAACCAATGCGATGAATTAATCAGCATTGGCAGCCTGGGTAGGGGCAGTGATAGTACAGCCGAACAAGTTTATGTCCAAAATTGCAATTTCACCAGCACAACAAATGGAGCAAGAATCAAGACATTTCCTGTAAGTAATTTTTTTTTTTTTTTTTGCATTTTTATTTGTGTTTTAAGTTTTTTTACTTAAAAATCTTGAAAATATAATAATGTTTTTATCTTAATAAAATATTTATAAAGTTTACTATTTCATTTCTACTTCACAATAAATAACTAAGTGTTTTATATTAATTAAAAATTAAGTGAACAATAACTAGATAATTAAAAAAGTCATTAATAACTTTTTTAACTTTGAAAATGAGGTATAAGTAGAAAAAAAATTCTTAAACATTGTACAATTAAAAAAAAACAGAAAAAGTTTATAAGGGTGTATATAAATTTGTATCCTATACCTATAATTCAATAATCTTATATACACAGGTAATGTAATTTGAATCCTGTAAACTTGATTATTAGAGGTGTTCTTGATAAAACTCAGAATCAAACTGTTCTAAGGAATTTTCAGAACGTATGAACAAAAAAATAAGTGAAAAATTGAAAAAAAAGAACATTAATATTTTTTTCTCGATATTTCTTACCATTTGAAAGCAATATTTCATATATTGTCCATTTTTTTTCTTACAGAATGGATCAGGTTATGCAAGAGGAATCACTTTTGAGCAAATTACAATGATAAAAGCTGGCAACCCAATAATTATTGACCAATTCTATGGTGATTCTTTAACGGTAGTCACTTAACTCACAATTAATATTTTATATTTTATAGAAAATATTACTAACTTTACAATAAATTCTTTGTCTCTCTATTTACTTCCCTCATTCATCTATTTATTACTTATTAAAGTTGCATTTTTGGTATAATTAGAATGGAGTTGAATTAAGTGGAATCACATTTCGTGGATTTCGTGGAACATGTGTGCATGATGAAGCTATTACCTTAAACTGTGGTCCACAAGGTTGTTTCAACATTACATTGGATCAAATTAACATTGTCTCTTCTCTACAACAAAAGCCAGTTTATTGTTCTTGCAACAATGCCCATGGAACAGTTACATCAACCACTCCAAACTGTTCTTGCTTATTGCCATGAGTTTTTTTTCTTACCCTTGTACATGCAGATATGCAAAATAATTATATAATATCATATGGTTCAAATTTGAATATATAAGAAATGCTTCTAAAATAACTTTTTAGCTAACTTTTTACAATGATCTTAAACCAACAAATGATAGTGTTATTGATTCATGGATCTAGACTTATAATATTCAATTACGTAATTTTTTTTTATTCAAATTAGCGACTCTCTTGTCTCAAATTGTAAAAAACTTAAGTTTAATCGAATTTTGTAATAATTTAATGAAAAGACAATGAATTCCATTAACATATACAAATACATTACATGTAAAATACATCTTTTGATAAAAAAAAAGTGAATGTGCACGGAAAACATAATTTCTAAAAACATATATGTTAGTTTAAGAATTTCCGAAAACAAGTTTAATTTTTTAAAATATATATGTTCACTGGGATAACATTTTAGAGCAAATATATTTTTTTTTTTCAGTTCCTTCTGATCTAACATTAAAGTATTATTTTTGTTTGTTTGACCAAATAGTTTTTATATATCATAAAATACCATTTTCAATCATTTTTATGAATATTATATCAATAATCAACATAATATATCATTATCCAACATGGAAAATTCACATTTTTTTGTCATCTAGATTTTATATGTGCGATCTAAACTGACATATCAAATCCAAAATAACCAACATAAACATATTAATTTACATAAGTTAATTTTAACTTAACAAAAAGTTAAGTTAAATTTTTTACTTATTTTTCTTCAAAAAGATATTTCTCAAGAAATTAGTCCACATACGATTATCTTATGTTGGCTGTATTTCTCATAATCTTTTGAGAGACTACCATGTTGTAAACATCTCAGTGATGAGAGGGAGCTGCTTTCTCTTCCAACTTCATTTCCAATTTTATCATGTTATTTCAAATTGTGTTGTTATTCTCATATAAGTTTCCTATTTACCCATGGTTTTTATGTCTTGAATTGGGTTGTAGTCCCATTCTTTTCAGAAAAGAAAGTTTGTTTCTTTTTTCTAATTTATTTGAATGCACATTTGAGGATGTTCCAATCAACAAGAAGAAGTAAGATTTTATGGTCATATTCACCAATGTTGAACTATACTTTGTCTCAAACAACACATGTTACTAACCAAAAGTATAACCAAGTCACACAGCAGATATCTCAAGTAATAACATGTTGATTGCCACATTATATATGTTATCATCTAACATCATATAAGTAAAAGTTGACATTGAATATCAAGGTAAAACTTTTGTTTTGAGCAGAAAATAATGCTAAAAGCACTTATGATGCTACAGTTATGTTGTGTTTTTTCCTCTGGTGAAGGTTTCTATGCCTCATTGGTTTAGTCTATGCACTTTCAAAATCATGGCTTTGAAGCTGTACTTTATATTAAAGAGACAGCAAATTACTATGATTCTATAAATCAAAGCTTTAGTTTTCACTGTACTTTATAATCAATAACTTTTTCTTATTCCTGAAGTACTCTTTTCCAAAGGAAATTTAGACAAGAGATAGAGCTTCGAAGGAGATATACACCATCTATATATTTTTAGTTTTACCTTTAAAAATGCCTCTCTCTGCAGATCAAGATTGGCAATAGACCAAGATTTATCAAAATGACAGAGAACAAGAGAAAGGATATGGAAAAATGTGATAAAAACTTTGAGCATGTAGGAGCAAAGAGAAAATATATCCTCATATGTTGATCCTTCTGCTTATTATCCCGCAAATAAGTTGTCCAACTTCTTCACCACAATCTTCCTGCACATGATGACCAGCCTACAAAGTTCAAAGAAGTTAATTCTACCTTTCTCCTTTGAAAACAGGCATAAGATTTGTCAATAAAGATAGTCTATATTAAAAAAAATACATTATTACCTACAAAAAGTTTATACTAATAATTTTCATATTTAGTTTTAAGTTTTCAAGTTGATGCAGTTATAGTACAAAGTAAACATTTGTACTGCACCTAGTAACTGTGTTCAGTTTCCTACATGTTGATTTTCCTCAAGCATTTATCAGACAATGAATCTACCTAATTACCATCAAAGTAATGCACTGTTGGTAAGAAAGGGAACCATATCATATCAATGACACTCACTAAGAGAATTTAGAAATTGGCTTCCATGAAGAAAAACTCTAACTTTGTTACAGTAAGATAACAGTCTATTGATATTTATATCTACTAGGGTCAGCTAGAGACTCTCCTTCATAGTAATAGCTTGATATTGGAATTGCATTTGTATCATTAGGTTGGCATACAAATGCATGCTTCTTCAAGTAAGCTCAATTCCATAGGTGACACGAACACTTGCATTAGATTGAGAACATAACTGGGGGTTGCTGTTTCTTTTAACTATTTGAGAGGTGCTGCAATCAAAGAACATAACTGGGGGTTTATAGTGTACTGCAATCACGTGCAGGAGAAAGTATGACACCCTTATCTCTAACAAGTTTTCCTCTGCCTCTACCTATTCCTATACTAAGGCATGGAGAAATATGTCTATGAAGTGGAAGGATACTATTTTGGTCATAGTAGACTGATTGACCAAGTTTTCTCACTTCATGATTGTGGACCATCCATTCACTGCCAATGAGGAGACAAAATTGTTTGCGAAAGAAATAGTGTGCATACATGGGTTCCTCGCTTCCATAGCTCTAGAAATAGATCACATTTTCACGAGCCAGTTTTGGATGGAGTTATTTAGAATATCCGAAACAGATGAAGTTAATTTAGTATTGCATATCATCCACAAATGGATGCCAAATAGAAGTTGTAAACCAAATTTTGGAGGCATAACTCTATAGCTTGATAGGTAATGGCACCAAATAATGGATAGAGTACTTGGCATGGGAAAAATATAGAAAAGAGCTGGATAAGCTAAGACAATGTGATGAGTTGTTAGCTGAGTTGAAAGGCAACCCACTTAAGGCCCAAGACCAAATGCACACTTATGTAAATAAACATCTGATGGTGAGTGGGTATTCCTCAAGCTACAACCTTAAAAGTGAGATCCTTGGCCAAGAGACCCATTGAAAATCCCAATCCTCATTTCCATGGGTCATATCAATTGCTAAAAAAAGATTGGCATAGTTGCATATAAGTTGTTGAATAATGTGTTGTGGTAAGTGTGAATACAAAATTACTATTTTGTCTCCTTTACTATTTTCATTTGCTTTTAGCCTCCCATCATCTCAACTTAGAAAGTATACTTTAAACTTAACCTCAAAATTAACTTGTAAGATGAGGTTTGCACCCATTTATATACTATAATTTGGTTATATATTTAGTTGATGTGGATCTTTAACACATCTCCTCACACTAATAACTGGACATGTTGAGCTTGAGAATAGAGAGAAATCTGATAGTAAGTGACATGATGGACCTTTGTTAAAAATGTAGATGATAGAATCAAATTTCCATAAATACATGAAGAAATTGTTTCAACATATCAGCCTTAGGAGTATACTTAGGTGCTCCATGAACAATAAGACATGTTGTCTAGTGCATATCAACATTGTCGTCCAATTTACCATGTGAGAAGCCATTATAAATGTCTATTAGATGAAGACTTTATGTGTTTTGGACCTTCAAGCTCATATTTGTTCCCTCCTTAGTTCTCAACTGCTATATATTTAATTTATGCTACCTATCATGCATTAATTTTTAATTTTTCTTCCAATTTATGCTAAATGAACAACACTAAGAACACGCATAAGCACAAACTTAAATACAACTCATTAATATTTTTCATGCAAAGGTTACAGTCAAGCTAAAACTGACATTAAATTGTTGACTTGCTGAAATAAAATATCAAAATATCATATGGAGATCTTTATGATGGGGGATAACATGATTTTGAATATGAAGAGAATACAAGAATCCACAGCAACATTTCACATCAATATGGATGCTCTAGAAGTATGATTTTACAAACATTTATGGATGCATGCTCCTTGGCTTTTAAACAAAATAATAGGTTATCAAGCAAAAATTTTACAAATATATGCTCACAAAATGTAGCTCACTACACGTAATCGTGGAAAAAAATGTCATCCAATGGAAACAAATGGAAAAAATAAAAACTAGACGAACTCAGGCAGGTGCAAATGAATAATGTATTTACCGTAGGAACTTCAATGAGTTTATGGTTGGAATCCTTGCTGAAATCCTCCACTCCATCATAGCTCAACCAGCGGTCTCTTTGGCCCCAACATATTGTGGTTCGAACTTTCCAATTTTTGTCCTTCAGTATTCTATGCATATCCTCCACATATCTCTAAAGGAAAAAGTGAATCAAGCAAACACCACAATCTTATTAAATAGCAGAAAAGCAAAACATTATTTTATACATATGTATTCTCTGCACTAGGAATATAGCTTATTACTTGAGTTACTAAAGCACTAGAAAAGCTTGGGAAAGTATTTTGGACAGTGCAGTACAAGGATCTTTGCATTTGTGAATTTTGAACAAAACTAGTGTAAAATCTCTGCCAGACACAAAGGTCTTGAATCCGTATCATGTAGCTGGTCTTTCATTGATAAATCCTCTTAAGTATTAAGTATCATAAACACATTGAGGATGGTGGTGAGGCGTTGAACTCAATGAGATCAATTTTGACCTGTTGCTAGAAATGAGTCAAGCTTGGTTCAACTTGATTCGAGTTTGATATGAGCCTTGTTCAAACTTGTTGAGTGACTCATTCAAAGTTGTTCATTTATTCTTTTAATTAATAAATTAATAGTTCTTGAACCTATCCATCGATCAAGTTTACCTCACTAGGAGCTCAATTTTTAACTCGAGTTTAGCTTATTTGGTTCCTGAACTTATGAGGTAATCATGGAATTGAGTTTCAAACTTGTTTGAGTTGGTTCGGTTCATTGTTAGCCCTAGTTGTGGTGACCATAGAAAAGGGGAACATCTTCTCTCCCTAAACTTCCCTCTGCCTCAGAAAAATAAAGAAAAATGATAGACTCCACCAAAGAAATGTCTCCATTCAGTAGAGAGAAAGATATTGCCATATGCATTCAGAGTCTGAGGTCTGCTATATCAGACAACATAAGCATAAAGTTTATAACTTCATTATGAGAAGGTCTATGCTGGCATGAGTAAGTCCTTTTCCAGACAGGGTTAAGTAAAGGGTATCAAGAAGATGAGCCTACCAAAAAAACATTAGCTGCCATATATATATGGTATCCAAATTCTGAACTCCTGAGAAAAACCAAACCAAAGAACAAAATTGTGCCAAAACCCAGAGATAGAGTAAATTATAAGTGTTAACAAATTTTTACCAGGTTATAGAATTTAGATCCAATCAAAACCTAATGAACACAGAAAGTTATTGCTCTTAAAAAGTAGTTATAGAAATGACATTATACTTTTCTAGTACTTCATTTAGGCAGTTGTTGGTAAAAACTAACAGAAATTATGGCCAAAGGAATACAATAAAGCTATACATACTAATAAAGAAGAACATGTTCATTCAATTTGTTGTCAACTAGTTTCCAAACACACCCTTACTCGTTGAGCATTGTTTCAATACGTTAGAGAAAATGCATGTGAATAAGTAGAACCGATTCAATAAATGCAAATTTTCACCTTGAGGTCTTTAGACATGTTCCTGCTAATTGCATTTAGTGCAAAGCCTGAGGAACCAGATGTAAGATAGGGACGTCTATAGACCATTGCATCTTCTTCTTTCATTTTATAGGGACCACAGCTTGTTAGAGCTTTGTCACTGGCCCTTAATGGATCCTGATTATGCACAGATTATGTCATTAAAACCTTGAAGGACCAACCAAAATATTAATTCAAGTAAAAGGCTCATATCAAAACTTCAACATGATCTATACAGATTTTATACCTGTGAAAATATTTCACCTAGCAGAAAATTGCTGAATATGGACAATGTTGATGGGAGCTTGGCATGTTGAGCTGTTAGCTTATAAAATAAGAAGGAATTCAAGGTGATAACTGTTAAGAAGTACTTAGGAGGGTACTTCAGATAGATACTGATGTAAATAATTGAATGAAAATGTAAAGTCAAGAAACAAGTTCCTTTAACAATACAAAACTAGAACAAATACAGTTTTATTTGGAAAATAAAATGTAATTGAATTTACAAGTAGAAGATTATGTGAAGTTTCTAGAATATGAAAAAATGAGGTTGTATACACTAAAATAAGAGAAACTTCTCATTTGATTGATGATATCATAGTAGAATGAGTTTTCTAAGACAAAGCTGAATTTGACTGTTGAAACACACATACAGGTGGATTAAGGAGTATTAAGTTGCTGAGCTTGTCCTGGTGAATGCTGGCATACTTAACTACAACAGGCGAAAAATATCCCTGTGAGCAAAGAAGATTAAAGAACTTCCTATCACATGTCAAAGAACAGATGATTTTGGCAAGAAGATTGATACTTTTTTTCAACTAAGGCAAACTTACCTGGACAACAAGTGAGACTTTGGTAACAGCCAGTTCATCAATAAGTGACTCCAATGATGACACATATTCTGCAGGAAAGAAAAAAAACAACACATTCTAGACACTTTTTTTGTCAAAACAAGAATTTTCATAAACAGCCAGTTACTGTTTGAGATTGTTTGGGTCACAAGCAATTACCATCTAGTGTGTAGTCAAACCCATATCTGGGTTGAGGCTTATCAGAAAACCCAAATCCTGAGAGAAAAAAAGAATTAATGGAGTGATCATTTTGGATTCTGCAGTGGTGAATCAATAAGCTAAGAAATTTTGATAAAAATGTTAAAAACGAATGAGAAAAACATGAATTGGTTGAAAAAAAAACATGAGTCCATAAAGTAATCAGTGACAAAGCATAGTTCAGAGTGTCACAGAAAGAACCCAACAGATAAAGTAAGAGCAATTTTAAATTCAATAAGAAGAAATTGTGATCTTACCTAGCCAGTCAAAGGCTATGGCATGATAGTCCTTGGAGAGTACTGGAAGAACTTTGCGATAAGAATATGCCTGGCAGCATCATCAATTTGTCAGTAAAATATTTGAGGTTTCTCAATATATATAACATGTTTGGATAAAAGAACTCATGAATCGGTTATCAACATTTCAACCATATGAAAGTGATATATACTCATTCACTTTTATTGAAAAACACAGTCCATGAGTACAAACAATCCCATTTTTCTGTGTGCTAAGAGTTCATCCAGTACAAGAGCTAATCAAGGACTAATTACAGGGATAATAATCAGTTATGGAAAATAAAGTCATAACTATTAATATTGTAACATGTTTTAGTGAATCCAAACTACTATGCTAATGAATCAGATTATTATTCTGACACTCACCATCAAGATGATACTTATTAAGCTTTCAGGATGTTACAAATAAACTCACAGATAAAAACAGAGAACACCAAACAAAATATCAACCTATCTCAAACAAAGAACTTTCACTGAATAACACCACTTTCAAGCTTGTAATTGACCAATAGCTTCCATAGGTCTTCAATCTTCCCCCCTAACCTTAAACTACTTCCAACTTTTCTTCAATCCTCATACCAAATCAGAAAGTGCATACACTTGTTTAGTAGTCTCAACACTTTCTTGTCAGTGGTACAAGCCTCTATGCTGGCCTTCACAACCTATGAGAAAGCCCTTTACCAGAGAGTCTCAACTCCTTTTAGCCCCTACTTCATTCAAAACATAATACATATCACAAAACCAGAGCCCAAAACATTGACTCTAAACCAACACTAAGGTCAATGGCATTGTGGCATTGACTCCCTAGGTGACGCCTGTTGTATCATATGTTGAATTAAATCTAGTCCAGTACTTTTTTTAATTATCCAAAAATATCCGAAATCTCAAAAGTTCACCCAAAATTTATAGTTATTGTAAATATTTTCTATTCAGTAGGTTCCCTAGAATATTTAGTTATCTCATTACCTTCCTTTCTTTAGTAACTTTTTCACTGTTTCTATTTTCTGGAATTATATTCGTTTCAGTTTGTATCTTCTATTGAAGAGACCTTTGTTCTCTGTAATTACTTACTATTAAGATAATACATGATATTGCAATACACTTTATTCCAGCCAGTGATGAAATCAACCAACCTGACACAACAACCTCTATGATCACTCTATGATTATCTTTCACTAAGAATCTTATAACACCTAATAGCAGAAGTTTTATCTCAGAACCAGGAAAAACAAGAAAGAAAAGATGGACAGGAATAATGGTTTGCACTGGAACACCCATATAGCGAAGAAGGAGTGACACAGCATCCCTGTTTGTTGCCATTGCAGCAAATAAGAAGCTCAACGTCATGAGATAAGTGTTTTGTTCATCTCCTTTAATCCACCTCAGAAGCAACCACAACTAACCTCCAAAGTTTAAATATCATGACAAAATCTGACAATTTTGAAAACCACACAAACAAGAAGAGCAAGTGGCTTTCACCAGATGATTCCAAAGACTAAGACGAGATAAACATTTTCCAATTCTGGAAACAATCATAATGTACAACCGCTTTAGGTTTGTAACAGCTATTAACTAAAATCATAACCGTAGTTTAAGGATATTCTAACATTGGCTAATGGATCAATATTGGTCTTCTGATGAATAGACTTTTATCATAACCACTATTTATTAGCATAAAACACATTCAGGAAGAATTTGTCTATGGTTTTTAATGTTTGCAGCTTTTCTTTACATGCCTTCAATATCTCACAGAATTCAAATCAGATTATTGTTTGTAGACACAACACAAGCATGCCTGGATTAGAACTATCAGTTAAATATAACCAAGAACACAAAGCAACCTAATCTGATTCTCATATCATCATAATTTAAAATTAAGAAAGAACGGATTGAAATTTTATATAATAACACAATTCTAGAGGTCCTCTCTTACAATAGTGTTAATTAATGATGCTCACCTGTGAAGGAAACCCATGGATTAGTATCACTGGTGGATTATCCGCACTTCCACTTTCAACACAAAACCATCTATCATGTAAAATCATATTGACAGAACGTGGTTCAATTGGTATTCAAGAAAATAATACAATTTCTCATTTCTACTTGCAAACTCCTACAAATTAAAATAAGTCTTTAGCATTATGTGTTTACTATTCTATATGCATGTTACATATCATTTATCAGCCATCTGTTTTCCCATTTTTTTTTTTTTTAATTCTCCTGGTTCTTCAACACGAAGATGGAAAATCACTGGACATGTAAAGATAAATGTAGTTTACCTAAACCGATCGCCAGTAGCTTGAGAACCAGCACCCATAGCAAGTCCAAAAATTGGATCTTTTGCCTTTTCACCAGTGCCAGGAATTGAATAGGCTTTAACCTGACAATATAGCAGAAAACTGATGGTAAATCCGCAAGAATGGCTTTAAAATAACAATGCAACGTAAGTAGAATTTCCTCCATATCAGATTGTGTTAATTCACAATCAATGTAATCATGTTTCAATGAATGTTTTCTCCGAAGTAATGGACATTATACTTTGTTGGAGCCAAATGTGAGTTAAAAGTCTTACATTGGATGAAATTGAGTAAGAAGAACAACATATAGGGAAAAGACCCACAAACCTAATGACTTAATTTTTAGTTGAAGCTAGTGATGTGATCTGAAAAAATATAAAAAAAAATGTAATTTTTCTTTTTATTTTCTATGTTTAGTTTTGGACTTAGGAAAGGAACGGACTTGTCTCTTCCTCTTCCATCATGAGTTCTATATAAGGACACCTACTGTATTCATTTTGAGAGATCTCTGAAAGAATCGAATGGAAGTGGAGAGTTTCTCAATTTACCATCTTGCTTATCTCATAGATTATCATCTTGATTATCTCATGGATTTGGGTGGCGCATGATGTTATTCTAATTCCTAGTATTATCTTTATTTCTTGAATTTTTCTTTAAATGTTTTCACTTTTGAGTTTTTCCGTAAACTTTTGAAAATCATGTTCATTCAAGAATTCATCCAAAGAGTCACTTTCCGAAGCTTGAGTGGAACAATCCTATAATCCAAGCCCTTCCTCTATTATCATAGACTTTTCCGACTCCTGTTTTGCACCTCTAACTTGGGGATTCCGCATCAGCTAGTGTTTTTATATGGATTTGCTCTCAATTTATGTGTTCCAAATATCTCTGATTAGATGAAATTCAAAGAGTAGAGCAACATATATAGAGAAAAGACCCACAAACTTATTATAGGTTTTGGGTATACACTAACATAGACTAAACCTTTATTTTCGTCATCCAAATATACAAACACAACCACTTAGGTCATGATGATTTTGTCACCAATGGTGTAACACCTTTGGTTCTTCAAATATTTTGTCATCAATTTAGTCCCAAAAGCAAGCAAAATGCCATCAAATCAATTCCTAAAATACGGTTTCGTTACACTCATTGCTTTCAGTCCAGCAAAGTATGACCAAATCACGACACTTCACACAACTAAGGATTGAATATATAACATTTTCTTTTCAAGAAACAAAACAATGATCCTTGCGGTAAGAGGAGGTCACTCTAAAAAGTAAAATGCAAAACATTGCCGTAGAATATTACTGGAACCCCCTTTAAGAGAAACTGAGAAATAAAAAAAAAAAAAAAAAAAAAAAAGGTGAAAATTAATTGATAATTACCATTTTCCCTTGCTTAAACCATTCATCACTTGGACTTGGCCCTTCTGAATACTTTCCTGTCAGAATAGAAGGAACCACAAAATTCAGACAAAATTTTCAGAACCACAAAAGGTATAAGCCTGTGATCTAAGCGGTTTTCCACACATCCATACTCCACCCATTATTTACCTCCACTGAAAGAGAATCCATCACCAACAGAAACTGGAGCATCCAGAAGATAATCCTGCACTAGAGCTAACAAACAGTTTGAAACAAAGTTTCAAGAGGCAAAATTGGGAAACCCCATTAACACAAAAAGCATACTTGGTCATCATTGTTGCCACTACAATTCAGTTTGAGAGATTTTCTTGAAGGACATGATTGGAACCTCCTTGTAGCAAGGAATGGTGGAGATGAAGTGGTGGAAGAAGAGTGAAGAAGATGGGAATGGAAACAACATGCAGAGCCATAAAAAGCTTGAAGGGCCATGAGAATGATAGCATGAAGTAGGTGCAGTGCAGTGGTTGGTTTTGGTTGGAGAATGAAGAAAGAAAAATAACTAACTCAAAGACAGTTAGTAGTTTTGATGCCAACATTAAAAAGAAACATACTTTGTTTTGTTTTGTCCATAAATTTGGGAAGAGATAGGGATTCTCTGGTTCTCACTCCACCAAACTTCTTTCTGGCCTTCAATAATGTTTGTTAACACCAACTCATTTCTTCCATAGATTAGTAAAAACAATCACATTATTAATCAATTAAAAAAATTAAATAAAATAATTATTACAACAAAAATTGTAGATGATAAGACATGATTCATGAGGTAGAAAAGATTTTTATGTTATTCATGAATTCAAATTATTATTATTATTTTCTTACAAATGTGCAGCAAATTAGAATAGAATATGCTAGAAAACTAAGAATAATGCTGCTGGAAGTAAGAAAAAATCAAATAGTTTAAGGAATCAACATATTATATTCCCAACAATGATGCTTTTCTCTTTCAACAAAAATATCTTATCTTTATTTATTTATATACTAATGGAGACTAAATAAAAGGTACAATTAGGAAATTAATTATTATGATTATTATCAAATAAAAAATACTAAATCTTATGTTCAAGTATAAAAAATATGTATATTAAAAATAATTATAAAAGTAAATTATTTTTATTAATGTTTAATTTTGTAGATGTTTGAAGAGATATTAAAGTAAATTTGATAGAGTTTAAAAAAAAGAGTAAATTTTTAAAGAAATATGTAACAAGAAATATATAAAAAAAAATATGTTTATCAATTGTATAAATAAAAAATATGTACATAAAAATAATTATAAAAACAGATTATTTTTATTAATTTTTATAGTCTCGTAGTCTATTTAGAGACAGTAAAATTAGTAAAGTGAAATTGATTGAGTTTAAAAGAATAAAAAAAAAATACACAAACAAACACTTAACATAGAAAATTAAATTGTATGGAAATAAGTAGAAAAAAAATCAGTTTGAGAGATGATCCTATAATATGGAATTACAAATATAATCAACCACTTCTAAAGAAAATATTTTATCTATTAAAATTTTTCTATAGCAAACAATTTATAGTGCTGTTTATTAAAAAAATTACAATAATTAAAAAAGTGTATGACTAAATTATACATATATAAATAAATGTCTTTTAAGAAAATCAAATTATCAGAAATTTGATCTCATTCTAAGTGGCAAATTAATGTAAAATATAATAAAAGAAAAATAAGAATGAAAGACATTGAAAATAAAAATGTCTGTAATATTTCATATTTTCTAAAGTATATGTGATAAAATTAGGGAAGGCATCTATTGGTTCCTTCAAGTCCCACATCGTCAGTTTAAAATCGAAAATCAAAATCTTGAAGCGAAGTGAAAGCTTCACTTCATTCATCAGAGAAAAAACATGGCTTTGCAGTTTCTGAAGCACCCCTTAACCATTTCACGAGGTTTTCACAACCAGACAACGTTAGTTTTTCTTTCTCGGCTTCGAATTTCGAAGCACCCATTCTCAGGTAGACTCTCTGTCGAATAACTTCTGTCGAATAAATTCTGAAATGTAAATTTATTTCCACGTTCAGTATGAGGGTCTGAATGCACAAATTTCTCTTCATAAGCTCTTTTGAAAGAGGAAAGGAAAAAGAATGAATGAATTTGTAAGTTAAAATTAGCTTATGGATGAATTTTTTATTTTTTTTTAAATTTGAGTTTTTAACTAGGAGATAAGCTGATTTAGTAATCTAATTTTAGCTTATTGAATAGCCCATTTCATTTTTGTCTTCTTAGTTTTTCTTGTAAACGTGATTATGGAGAAATTATTCCCAAAATGTCTGGAATTTAATAAGTTTTACTCTCTTCTTTAAAGTGGGAAGAATAAATTAAATTGCCAAATGGTCTTCCAAAATTTAAGAATTTTTAGTTGATTTGTGGCAAATGTCCATATGATGATGTTAGGAAGCTTACAAGGAAAGACCAATTTGGTCCAATAGAGTCATTTTAAGAGATTAAAGAGAAAATTTTTAAACTTAAGGACGCAAATTGAAATTAAGAAAATTTAGATGAAGGACTAAAGTTATATTTTAGCTGTAAAAGAGTGTTGGGAACACTCTGTCTGAAGAGAGATGTAGGAGAAAACCATAAATTTTAGCAAATAGTTGCTATTTCTCTTTAGCCTTAATATTATTAGCCGAAAGACAGACACTTTTGTGTGTATTTTTGTTTGCATTTTCATTTATTTTTTTACAATAAGAGGGGAATGGAAGTAATTGATTTATAGCGTACCACTGCTTCAAAAAAATTGGAAATAGAGTGTACAAGTACGGTGTATCAATGGCAGTTAAAGGGTGAAATAAACTATGAAATGTGTTGTCTTTATATATTCTTATAATTTTTTTGTTCTTATTATAAGATTTGGAGAATGAAAGAAATTAATCTATAACGTAACACTACTTCAAAAAGGAAGCTGAAATTAAAGCGTGTACAATTACAATGCATCAATAAGACAACACAATGAAAGGTAAAATAAGCAAAAATGTGTACACTAAAAGTTGGTATCATGTTTATATATTGCTGTAGATAAATGGGATGCTTATGTGTTTGTGGACAAATTAATTTTGCAAAGGATTCCCTTTAAATAATTATCATGTACATTGTGAAATATGTGTGGTGCACTGATACTTTACTGTTATTTTCACGAAATTAACGTTAGTGAGATGGGGAAGAGCTCAGATTCCAACACCTTTCAGGAGCTATGCTACTGTAAAATCAGGAAAGGTTTTACAAGTGAAGAAGTAAGCTTTCGTAACTCAGTTCATTATGTTGATTCTTATGTAATTTTCCTGTTTTTGGAGTCATTTATTAGAGCAAAGTAGTGTCAGGCTCTAACGGTGCTGGTGGTTGAGTCATTATGTCATGGTGTTTTGACTAACCAACATGTTGGAGCAAATAACGCAAATTATTTTTGCAGTTATATATTGGTTTTTATGTGAATGCTTGTAGGACTTGAAATTGCAGTTCTTGGCAATATTGCTTTCTTTTTTAGTTTTATTGGTTTGGTGGTAATAATATAATGTTATTGTGCTTTTTGGTAAGGTTGATAATGATGCCACTCACATTAAGGTTGTGATAAGCATGTAGATTCTAAAAGTTCTGTATTGGAGCCAGAACCTAATTAATAAGACTTATTTGTGGTGTGTATAGCATATTGCAAGAACTTTGCTTGTCCAACTTAAATGCTTAAAGGGCATTTTATTTTAACACTGTGAGGTCAGTTTGGATATAACTAAGACAAATGGATTACATTGTCTAGAAGGCATTCAGTTTTTTCATAAATGGGGAAGCGATTTGCTTTTTCTTTTAAGGAAAAATGAGGGTCAAACTTATCAATTGCATTTACTGTTGTCCTTTTGACAATACTTTATCCAATTTATTTTACTAAATGATGATGCTTCAAACAGTCCTGGATGCTGCAGATTGTTAGTCTTAAAGCAGCGAAAGCCTTTCCTGTGATTAGTAGCCTTACATGTAAAAATGTTTCCAACATGACGCACTACTACTTAGTGAAATAATTTGGCTGAAGTATCGCTATATGGACAAAATTAGCTTTAGACGTAATTGGAAATTAACAAACTGAAAAAAAGTAAGGACTCAGATGGAATGAAATGAACACTAGATAAAATCATAATGATTGATAAAACCTTACTTTGTTTTTACTTGAATGAGAAAACTTACTAGAAAGAAAAGAGCAAGGTACCACTATGGGAGGATGAAGTATGCTCTAAAACGTTAGGAGATTGTAATTTACAAGATCTATGGTGGGATTACCTTGTTTCTTTCTAGTGTTATGCTTTCGGTATCATCAAGAGTGTTTTCAAACATTGTGGATATTTCTTTAATATTGTACTGTTGACACTAATATTTTGTATCTATTTGTGCTTTTACCTTTTAGGAAAAAGCGGCTGGATGAAATATGTCTTGAAAAATATCAGCAGTACAGTAGATCTGTCATCCAATCATGGATTTTGCAAGGTAACTAATTTCAGTTTTCATTTTCAATGTTAGTATGTAGCTATGAAGCATCCACACTGACATGGTAAACTGATGCAAACACGAGAGCATAGCTAATGTAAAAAATACAGGGCACGACAACAGGTGTAGGTATATAGATACTCAGTTAAGCAGCTCACCTAGGCTATGCTGATTACTTGAATTTAAATCAAGGAACAACTAAATATAGCAGTTAGCCAATGTAAAAGGGAATTTATGTTGTATATATAAGAGATTTAACCAGTTCCTCTTCTCTTTTCTTTGTCATTTTGTGTATGAGTATTTGTTGTCTTCCCTTCTTTTAACTTCTCTCTCTCCTTTTAATGTTTTCTTCTATAATAAAATATTAATTTCATGAAACGCTTGTGGGGCATTGCCTCTTCTTTTGATGTTGAATTTGCAATGCTAGATTTTATTAGCATGTGGTAGTAATATCATCTCTTGTGAGGTTTGCACTGAGAGCTAAAAGGCGTTCCTTTTTTTGTAAACTTTCTTTCAGCTGTTGGAGAAGTTCAGACATCATGATCTTGCATTTTAGCCTCTGGACATATGGAATATCCTTATAGTTTTATCTTAATGACGTTCTAGGATCTTACAAAAATTGATTTCTATGCTGGCATGCAGTGCCTAAAAGAATACTTTTAATTGAACTTCTGCTTGATGAAATTTATCAAATTAGAGTAGAATAAAGTTTGAACCTATTTAAAACTTCAGGTCAAATGTAATGCAACTCAAAAGCAGGGTACTCTAATGCAACTGATATGTTTCAGAACCCTATTCCTTTTCTCTCTTTCTTTTTCGTGCTATCTATCATTCATTTACTTATTACACTCAAATATATGTGAATGTTTATTTTGGCAATCAAGAGTGATTGGTCTAGACTCTTTTTCAGCTTGTTCATTGTGAGAAAACACGATATATTGTTAAACAGTACTTATAACATATGGGTTGCAGGCAAAGTATATGTGGACGGGAAGGTGATAAATAAAGCTGGTACCCCTGTACCTGAAAAGGCTGTTGTGGAGATAATCGCCGATGTTCCCAAATATGTATGTAGGTGAAGACATTAAAGCTCAATTTATTTCAAATAATATCTCAACTGCTACACTGGTGAAATATGTCTTCTTGTTTGGCTCTTTTACATCTATATATGCAGAGCTGGATATAAGTTGGAAGCTGCCATTGAACAGCTTGGTGTTGATGTTACTGGTAAAGTAGCCCTTGATTCTGGGCTTTCAACTGGAGGATTTACTGACTGCTTACTTCAGTACGGTGCATCACATGTTTATGGAGTTGACGTAGGTTATGGACAGGTAACTTATTGAATCATTCATTTTTATTTTCTATACCCTTCTTAATTGCTATAACCTTTACCAACTACATTTCTTCATTGTCATTGCATATCAATCATGCATAGTGATTCTCTATTGGCAATGATTGTTAACTTAATTAGGTAGCTGACAAAATTCGAAGAGATGAACGTGTATCAGTGATAGAACGGACAAATTTAAGATATCTTACTGATCTCCCACAAAATGTTGATTTGGTGACTTTAGACCTCTCTTTCATCTCTATTCTCTTGGTAAGAGCTGAAATCAGGTCAAACATAATCCTACACATCTATTTCAGTTTAAATGAGAAGTTTATCATCATAATTTGTTACCTATTTCTCTTGATTATTAAGAGGTTGGTCATCCTTTGTAAGCAACCAGAGAAGGAAAAGGGAGAAGACATTTTAGATGATTTTCAGCGAACTGAGAACTAGCCGTATTATTAGCCTTCTTGATCCACTAAATGTTTTTATATTCTTTTAATAGGTCATGCCTGCTGTGGTCAATGTCATGAAGGAAAATGCAGCATTAGTGACTTTGGTTAAACCACAATTTGAAGCTCGTAGATCTCAAGTGAGGAATACTGTACATTAACTCCTATTTACATAATTTCACTGTTTGTTTTGTTATTGTCAGCAATAATACTGTACATTTAAATATTCTCTCTACCTGGTTTTACGATATGGAATAAGTTTAGGTAGCTGGATGAAATATTACAAGCGTGAACTTGCATTTTCTTCATTCACTTTCTGAGAGATTGCTTATACGCATATTTGGTGCACTTGGTGTGCACCTCAGATTGGATCTGTTTCATAAGATAAATTTGAGGAATTTGACAAGTAGCAGGAAGGGTATAATAATTCTATGCAGGTATCTTTCCTAGGAGTGAAATGCTGGTGGGACATCTAAAGGGAATCTGTTTCTCCCTATATTGTCACGGGATGGCCTCTTTGGTTCTCAGCTCATGGATTTTACTTGGGATTTCCAATGATATTATTTTTCAAATAAATTGCTAAGATACACTCTTTCCAAATTTCAAAGCATATCACCAATGTGACGTTGAGTTGTTCATTTTACTGCATAGATTGTGTCAAGTCAATGTAATCCATGAAAAGAGAATGTTTTTCCCAATATCCTTTTAATGAAATAATATTTGGCAATGTATCATTGTTTGCAAGTGGGATTATACTCATTTTAGTTTTGTATTAAATAATCATCATTGTTGTCCCAGTTTCTTGTAAATTAAGAATAAATCAATGCTATTTCTAACTTTTTGATGTAATTTTATGTTCAGGTAGGAAAAGGAGGGATAGTGAAAGATCCCATTGTCCATCAAGAGGTGTGTATTTCTTTGCTATCTGATCAAATTGTTTGTTCTAAAAGTCTAATTAGTAGAAATAGAACTATCTGAAGTCAAGTGTGGAACCAAACGGGCAAACACGGTGCTTTATATTAGGCCCCATATTCAATTTTATACCTTCTAACACCATTTAATTCAAATTAGCTAAGTTAAGCAAGACATCACACCTTATATGAGACAGAGTAGTCTTTACATATGGCAATATCTCTCTCTATGGGTTTCTAACTTTCTGCATATGGTGTTTCAAGTGGGGCTCTCAAATTGTTCTACAAAGGGATTGAAGAACTCCAAATTTGAGCTAATATTAATATTTTCGTTCAGTTTTGCTTCACATGCCACTCTTTGGTTTTGTAGTACAACTCCTTGTTCTTTTTGTATTTTTCACTCTCATTGCATTCTTCTGTTGTGTACTAAATACATTAGCCTTGTTAAGTTAAAAATCAAGCAACAAACAACCTTTTGGAAATATTGTAATTCTAGGCAAGATCAACTTCTACCCTTTTACCTTACCACACATCCTATATTGTGATTCACATGTGGGGATTTCTGTTTTTTTTTTTTATCTATTTTTTTACAATAGTTTTATAATAACCTGAAAGAAGGATGCTAACTCAGAAAATTTGAGCAACAGATGAAGTTTAGATCTCTGGTTTGGCTGTTTTGTTAGATTAGTGTAGTATGAAACTCAGTCTCAACTCCATTATGTTCTACATATAAATTTCGAGATTTGTTTCATGATGATTGCAATGCCTAGCAGCAATATTGGATGAGGACCCCTGCTTTAACTGCAGTGTAGTGATAATTAACGACACATTGCAAAGTGTTGAAACTACATTCATATATTCATGATTCTTAATTCTATAAACAAAGAAAAAAGGGAAATATATTTAGAAAAGTTTCTGATATTTGTAGCTTTGTTTATTGTTGTTTAATTGTTTAAACACCAATATTTGGCCTAATCTGAAAGTGGTTGATTTCTGCAATTCAGGTCCTTGAGAGGATTATAACGGGAGTAGAGAATTTTGGTTTCTGTTGTAAAGGTTCGATTGAGTCTCCTCTGAAAGGTGCCGAGGGTAATACAGAATTCCTTGTTCACTTCAACAGAATCCAAAGTAAAGGTTCTGAAGATCTAGAATAAATTATAGAATTTATTCTTTAATGCATCTTTTTAAACTTAGGAAAAGATTGTCATTTTGGAAGATGTAATATGCAGGTGAGCTGTATAGTGACGAGTAGTTGCGCCGTTGAATGATAGTGGTAAAATTTTGTATCAACCATTTAAAGAAATGACTGATGATTAGTGAATGTGGTGGGTAATAGAAACATGGTATCATTAGCCTGGAAATGTAATTACCAAAGATGCATCTGTTAAAGTTTCTTATTTGCCTATTTGATGAATACGTATTTCCTATTGATTACAATTACTATGGTGACATGAAAAAATGGTGAGGAGCTGTATACACTTGCAATGTTAACACGTGATGAGCTTGGTAAGCGATGACCATTCAATGACACAAATAATTCTAGATTATTTATCTTGATTGAAATATTAAATATCAATGCACATTAAAAATACAGTGAACATATAGCACTAATGTGTACATAGAAAACAGGTTGAATTAAAAGTTCTCATTGGGAGTTAAATTTATACTAAGTGAACTGAAACATAAAACACCATTTCATCAATCACAACTGAGTCGTGCTCCTTTATACGATTCACAGCATTGATCGTTGCAAATTAAGAACGTGAATGATAATACTAACTAAAATGCTAGTTAAAGCGTGTAAATTATAAAACGCAAACTAAAAAATTTACAAGTTAACCAATTGCACTAAAAGAGTTCCTAAATGAATTTAAATTAAAAAAACGAATGAATTAGATTTAGAAAATATACAAATCGTCTAAAAGTAAGATAGAACCTACTTAAAGAACTCTTAGCAAATAAGTCATTTGATTGTACCAAATTGCAAGGAAATCAAAACAGTAATAGAGTGAATTCCCAAGCAGACTTAGTTCCAACTGCATAGCCCATTTACCAGTAAAAAGTATATATATATATATATATATATATATATATATATATATATATATATATATATATATATATATATATATATA
>Ga0209489_105026_pt1 | contig 23585 bp, 9 predicted proteins | sample SiratrowhiteBW_FD_187527 | JGI IMG/M metagenome (GOLD analysis project Ga0209489, IMG submission 187527) | Root nodule microbial communities of legume samples collected from California, USA - Siratro white BW (SPAdes) (version 2) | ecosystem: Host-associated > Plants > Roots > Nodule | place: USA...
TTTTTCTTTTTTTTTTTTTTTTTCAAAACCAGCTTGATGTAAGTCAGAGAACTTATCAGTTAAAGAGAAGAAAATCAGTTCGATTTAGTTTGTCCAGTTCAAGTTCAATTCAGTTTGAATAAATTATTTCTACACTTCAATTTAATTATTAACAGTTTAGTTAGTTTAGCTCTTTTTGAAAAACCCTGAATGTTGCAATAATTTGGAAAAACAGGCGGCGCCGTTGTACCTTTCTGAAATTGCTCCACCCAAATGGCGAGGAGCATTCAACACAGGCTTCCAATTCTTCCTAGGAGTTGGAGCATTGGTCGCTGGCTGCATAAACTTTGTAACTGCGAAGCACACGTGGGGGTGGCGAGTTTCGCTCGGCATCGCTGTGGTGCCTGCAGCGGTTATGACAGTTGGTGCCTTGCTTATAACTGACACTCCCAATAGCTTGGTCGAACGTGGCAAAATACAACAAGCCAGAAGAGCCTTGCGGAAGGCCAGAGGATCCTCCATTGATGTTGAACCTGAATTGGATGAACTCATTAAGTGGTCACAGATTGCGAAATCTGTAGACAAGGAGCCCTTCAAAACCATATTTGAGAGGCAGTATCGACCCCACTTGGTCATGGCGATTGCTATCCCATTTTTTCAACAGATGACAGGAATTAACATTGTGGCATTCTATGCTCCGAACCTCTTTCAATCAGTGGGTTTGGGACATGACGCCGCTTTACTTTCTGCCATTATACTCGGAGCAGTCAGCCTTGCCTCTCTCCTCGTCTCAACTGCTATTGTTGATCGCTTTGGTCGAAGGTTCTTGTTCATATCTGGTGGCATTCTCATGCTTGTTTGTCAGGTAAACAAAATTAACTAACTTCGTTATGTTATATCTGTCCAATGTCTCCTCTTGGCTGGTACTAATATTATAATGTTTGTGACAACTCCTGTGAAGATTGCGGTGTCAGTTATGCTAGCAGTGGTAACTGGTGTTCATGGTACAAAGGACGTATCAAAAGGCAATGCAATTGTGGTGTTAGTGCTGCTTTGTTTCTACACTGCAGGTTTTGGTTTCTCATGGGGACCTCTCACGTGGCTAATTCCAAGTGAGATTTTCCCGTTAAAAATCAGAACCACTGGACAAAGCATAGCTGTCGCGGTGCAGTTTATTACCATATTTATATTATCGCAGACATTCTTGACGATGCTGTGTCACTTTAAGTTTGGCTCCTTCTTGTTCTATGCGGGTTGGATTATAGTGATGACAATCTTTGTTATATTTTTCGTGCCAGAAACAAAAGGAATTCCTTTGGAATCAATGTACACCATATGGGGAAAACACTGGTTTTGGCGCCGGTTTGTAACAGAAGTCACTCAAGAAAATCTTCCATGAACTAAATATCACTTTAGGACTGTTGTTTATAACAAACAGTTAAAAATTAAAAGGTGTTGACTTTGCCTTCCTAAGATACAATATTTTCTGTATATGTAGAAAATCTTTATAGTAAGCGTTTTTATGATCGTATATGTATTTAACTAGTTACAACTATTTGTATAGCACTGATCCAGTCAGGCAAGTTTAATATATATCAGTTCTGTGTATCTATTTTTCTTTACTGCTACAACTCCTTTAGAGTTACAGGGTTATGAGTGTTTCATCATTTCATATTTGGTGCATAAGTTCGTGTCACATTAACATGATATATATATATATATCTGCTTGAGGGGTTCAAGGTCAGAGAGTCCCACTTTTAAAATATATAAGCAATGTGTGTATGCAGATTTTCGATCGGTCCCGCGCTGCAAAGGTTTCAATCAAGAATGAGTTTCCCTTAATAAACAACTATATATTATCGATTAATTGACAACACATGATATAATAGATTGTGTGTAACACCGTGGTTTTCTTAAGACATGATTAAGTGAATAAAAATAATTAAAAGATAAATTAAATTTCTATTTCCATGAAATTTTTATCAGTTTGTTTGTGTAAATTTTGCTTACATTTAAGTAGAATGATGCTAAAACCCAAATTGTATAGCAGCCTAATAGTGCAAGACTATATAGTACGATGAAAGTAAGCAATATTCCAGTGAAAAATACTATAATTAATCAACATTAACTGCAATGAAGTCTAGTAAGAAATTCTCAACCGTTGATTTTAATAATTTTATTTTTATATTATTATAAAGATGAGTATAATAACTTTTAAATTTGATGGACTCAAGAGAAGCTAAATTCAAATTTAAAAGATCAAAAAATTATTATTATGTTAGCGTAATTATTGGTGTTTGTAAATCAAAATCTACACTACATTACACCTCACTTTATAATTTCTGTCTTTATTCTTGAAAAGTGAAATTGACAGAAACACTTAATAAGTGTTGCCTTTATCTTGAAGAGTAAAATTAACAGTGTTTGTTAAAATACATTTAATTTAATTAATAATATTAACGATATTTATAATATTCTGCTTACGTTTCTTTGCTTCATATAACTATCATATGCATGTGGCTTTTAGCTCTGACTTTTGAGAAAATACAACAAAAAGAGACTCTATATACTCAACATGTAATGTAACTTCTAGTGGTTATATTTAAAGCAGGAAAATGGTACAATTTATTTTCAAAATTATTAATTTGAGTAATTCTAAAAAAATATATCTTAAACTTGCTTTATCTACATCAAGTTGTGTCTAAAAATGAATTTATAAAAATCTGTGTTTTAAATATAAATTTAAATTATATTTAAATCTGTATATTTTTATTATTATTATTATTATTATTACGTTACCTGAAGGCTATAACAATTTTTTTTATGTATGTTTTGAAAGCTTCTTTTTCGATTTTTGTCTTTAACAACTTATATAAATAGGAGAAGTATTCTTTCTTGACGTCGGTTTTGAAAGTTTCCTTCTCTGTTCTCAGTCTCTAATAAGGGGGAGGTATTTACAAAAGTCACTCCAATGTTAAAGTCAATTCTTAGATATCAGTGATTATAAGTTGAAGGATAAGAAGATAAGACGTACCTTTTTATATTGATTTTCCTATGTTATTTATAGTGGTGATTGATTTGATCAGGAATGATTGACTTTTCTTTTTTGTTAGAAAGAAGTTGTAAAACACGCGTTTACACGAAAGTTTTGTTATTTGGCAGAAGGTGTCGTGAAATTCGAGATAAGTAATGACGAGGAGTTGGTCGACCAAAAACTTATTATCCCGAAGACATGTCGGTCACGAGTAACTGTTTTGGACATCTGATCTTGGTCGGTTACTTTATCGAGGCCGGAGACCCTCTTGGTCATATAGTACAATAATAATAATAATAATAATAATAATAATAATAATTAATATTTTCTATGAAAAAAATCGTAGGTAAATTACTTGTGAATTTAGATTCATATGTAATTTCATATCGATGTGGATTAGTAGGTAGTTTACCTATGAAAAAAATCTACAAGTTACCTACATTCCAAATTTGTATGTAGTTACTTACCGATAAGTAAGTAACAGATTCGTAGGTACAATTTGAAAATGATTTTAACTTGAATTCAAGAGGGGATAAATTGAACTTTCAAAGATTTTAATTGAAAAAAGATAATAGAAAGAATGAAAGTTTTTTATCAAAACAATTAATTTATTATGTGAATTTTGAATGTAGAACACAAAATCAATCAATTAAATCGATTATCTACTCACGTACACACCTTAAGAACTAAATCAATCTTAAATGATCTTCATTTTTAATCAAAATTGACTTCATCAAATCACATAGCAATTACTCTGATGCTAACACAATTTATAAGTAATAACAAATTTATCTATATATTAAGATCCATATATAAATACCTTTTTTAAATAAAATTTGTAAATAAAATCCATAAAAAATTGAATGAAATAAATCCGTAAATAAAATTTATAAATAATACTAAATTTATGTACGAATATAAATAATAATTCATAAATAAATAATAAATTTCAGATGTCTCAAAATACCTCTTGAATTGATTAATAAGAATTTTAGACCATTGTTCTGTTATTAAATAAAATAATTTCTCATTTTTCGTCCTCGAATTCGTGCTAAATAGTTTTTCTAATATCTAGAACTTTCTTCAAACCTTCTTAAAAAACTCTGTAATTCTTATATATATAACAAACAACTATAAACACAAAATTTCGTCTCTAGCTATTATATTTTTAAGTATGGATTTAAATTTTTTATTTAAATTCAGTCTAAAATTATGTTTGTAAAAACTTTAGTATAAATTAAATTAAAATTTGATTTACAAGTACGACTTCGGTATAAATTAAAATAAAAACTGAAGTTAAGTGTAACATCTAAACTAAATGAAAAAATAATAAAATTGTATTGTAAAGTAGAATTTCAACGTAAAATTTTAAAGAAAGTAAAATCGTGAGAAACGATCTCATAAGAAAACACTGTCCTCCCGCTTACCCATTTACATAAGTATTTTAAAAGTTATCCTAATGAATGAGTTAAAAAAAAAAATAGTAACATTTTAATGCTTTGACAAGTTGTTGTGGCTGTGCTTTGGACACAAGATAAAACTAGCAAGGAAGCTTATAACTTGAAATATACAGATTTGGTGAATCCTTAAATAGTCCAAACATCATAAGATTAAATAGTTCAAATGAAGCTATCGTGACGTAATAGCTCTTATCTTAAATTAATTAATAATAAATTAATTAATAAGAGGGTGATGATATTTCAACATTACTATTCACTCTTTACATTCATATAACACTCAAATATATTATTATTTTATTAATATATAATATTTGTATTAATAAAATGAAGGTATGATAGAGATAATTGTGTTAAACTAACTTTTTCCTTAATAGGAAATGTCGAATCTTATGGGGTTTTATTACCTTCGAAAGTAAGTGTTTTGTCGTGTCAACTAACTCTCAACTATCCCACATGGTGTTTTAATATTGTTATTAATTTTGTTTCTGTTGCCTCATTTATTATTTCCAGTCATGTCCTTGTTCTTAGTGTTTGAGTTGACTTACATATTCAATAATTCGTGTGGGTTGCTTAGGATGTAATTTCTGTTCTCATCAATTTTCAATCAAGTTATATCTGTTTTTTTTTTTTTCAATGAGGAAGAAGAAAATAAACAGAAATAAATTTATTGTTTTTATATAATAAGGGTTATTTTGTTTTAACCAATATCAAGGAGTAATTGACCAGGAGTAATATTTTTTTTAAGTGTGATTGAGTTTTGAATCCAAAATCTTTTTTCAAAAAACACTTTTTTATATATTTTTTACATTGTTTTTTCTTTCACAACTCCCTATTTTGAATTCGTCATCTCACTGCTACTTAACGAAATGTTAATGGACAAAAAAATTATAGCAAAATGTAATTAAGTAATGATTAAATCACTTCTGTATGCATGAATTTGACATTGAATGGCTATATAATTTGATAAGTAATTTTGAGTTTAAATCATAGTATAAAATTAGTTAACTATTTTAAAAAATTATCAAACCTATAATTGTACTTAATTCTATCAGGATTACATTAGTGAATTGTAAAAAATATTGTGATGGCTTCTCAAACGAACTTCTAAAGAGGTTATACTGGATTGCCAATATTAATAAACGTTTTTGTCAAAAGATAATTTTTGTCAACAATATTTTTTAAAGAAAAATATTTTAATCTAATTTGACACGTTGTTTATATATATAAAAAAATGGCACATATTGGTCCTAATCCAACTTCAAGTTCATTAGGCCATCTGTAATCTTAAAGTTATAGTCAAACTAATAATTAAGTTTGCTTTCTTCAAAATAAAAGTTCACATTTTCAAGCAACAAAATTTAAATATTTAACATAAATTAATTTAAATTTTTATACAAGTTGATATATTTTTTTTTAGAATTCCATTTAGAACATGTTTTCTATAAATTTGGAAAGAATTTTGAGAGTTATAAAAAAATATAAATTTAGTAGTGTTTCTCAAAAAATACTCTTATGTATCCAAACAGGTTTTACATAAATAAAATTATGCAAATATGGACATTGAGCAGCTTGCTTAGAAATGTGTATCTGAGTTTGAACAGCAATTTATTAATTTGAATTGGCATCAATAGTTCGTGTTTAAATTTAATAATTTATAAACAATACTATATAAGACTTTTTATAGTACATGAATATTAATAATACATCCCCACAAAAAAACAATGCTACCTGGCTAATAAATGATAAATAAAGATTAAAAATTAAATTATTATCATGCTACATTTGCATATATTAAATTATTATTACTTGTGTAAATGGTCAAGCTTAGCTAAAACTCATTACAAGAAAAAAAGTCATTTAGAGATCAATATTTAGCTACCAAATAAAATGGTTGCTAATTATGATCAAAATAGTCACTAAATTAAATTTTGGTTGTTAAATAATTACAACATATAAGTAAAGTAATGATTGAATTTAGTGACCAATTAAGTCAAATAATTATTATCTAACATTAGATACCAAAATTTTAGTGTTCAATATCATTATATTCTAAATTGGTATCTAATTAAGTTAGAGACTAATTTAGAATATAATGATACAGGTCACTAAAACCTTGTAGCTAATGTTAAATATCAATTATTTGACTTAATTGGTCACTAAATTTAATCATTACTTACATTTTATAGTTATTTAACAACTAAAATCTAATTTAGTAACTATTACAATTAGTAACTATTTCATTTGGTAGCTAAAATTTGATCTCTAAATTCTTGACACTTCAAAAAGTAAAAAATAAAAACTTAGTTAAAAGAATGTATGGTGAGCAAGCACCAAAATAAAATTCAGGGTAAATATGATGTAAGGCGTTTCTAGATTTACTTAAAATTGGTTCTATAATTCTTATGATTAAAAATTAGTTCTTATTGTTTTGTAATTTTAAAACATTAAACCATTTATTATTTTAGATAACAATAAAAGATGTTGTTTAAAGCTTTTAATTATAGATAACAGTTTCGGTTATGATTTTCAAATATATAGTATAGTTGTGGAGTGTGTAGTTATGATTAAGATGTTTTTAAAATATATATATATATATATATATATATATATATATATTACTTTTCAAAATTGTAGTCTTAAACTGACATACCAAGTCATTGTTTTCTGTCAATTATAGGCCACATCTATTTCAGTCATTGTCTTTTTTTATGTCATAGTTTCTTAAGTGTTATGTCTACTTTTAAATTATAGTTATTCAATTGTTGCGATTACATTTATATAACTTTAAATAACACTTTTATAAATATAGTTTTTATATATATATATATATATATATATATATATATATATATATATATATTTATAATATTTTTTATGTATGTTTTATTTTTTTATATTATATTTATTATATTTATTTATATATTAAATCATTTATTTATTTTAAATATTATTATTGTAATTTAAAAATATAATAAATTATAAATTGTTAAGAAATTATTTATCAAATTTTACAAAATAATTAAATAAATTTGTTAACAACAATGACATTATTATTAGTAAATTATTATAGTTGAAAATACCATAAGTAAAATTTTGAAATGTAATTAAATGTACATAATATATATTTCAAAAAATAATTATTCAACTTTTGAAAAATTAAAAATTATACATACTTCTAAAATTAAAAGAAATTACAAATTCTCCCTCTTAATTTTATCGGTCTTCCAATCATGCATCAAATCCTGACCTTCTTGAAACCTTTTATTTCTTCTCCTGCGTGCTATTGCAATAAGCAAAATCTCATCTCTAATGCTGTGGAGGGCCGAAATGAACAGCATCAAATATTTCTGCTTGAACACTTCAATACCCTGTTTGGAAAATTAAAAAAAAATGAAAAAGACATAATCATTCTCTCACTTTTCTTTTTTTCCCAAATAATAAAAAACTAATTCTCTCACACTTAACTTTTTTCTCAAAATTTAGTTTTGAATTTAATATTCAAATATTAACTTATTAATACATAATATTTCATGTTCAAAGCACGGCTGTATCTTTTACTAATCATCTCTAATAAATCTTTTACAATGTAATAAATTAAAATATTTAATATCTTAAAAAATATAAAAATATATTTGATATTTATTAAATAAAAAATAGTAGAAAATATTGTAAGAGAATTTAAAAAATGTTTGCTAGTGCTGTTTTATTAATTCAGGTGGAAGTTCGCCATCACAATGGACTTCTATATCATAGAAAAAATTATTTTCACAGCAATATTCATAAATTACTTTTACCTTATAATGGTTTTTTCTAATAAAATATTATATCATAATAAAATATATTTTTTTTCAGTTATAAAGTGAATGTAGAATAGAAAAGAGTGTGAACCCATAAGGACTCATATATCATTCCTACGTAACGCCTTATTCAACCCTTGTTTTTCTATCTGTATTCATTATTCATACCAAAAAACATGTATCGATCTTATCTTTGTCTTTCGTTTTCGCCTAATTTTTTTTTTTTACCTGTTTTACTACTTACAACATATATCACTTTCTAGCTTTCCTAATCTGGTGCATGCTTATTTATGAATTATATCAGGTTCATACCCTATTTGACCTTTAACAATCTAATATTGTATTTTGTTCTAAGATAAAAAATATCCCACATGTAGAGCCGGCATAATCATCCAATTATCAAATCTATAAAATAATAGTAAAAGAAACATGGGCTTAAATTCAACCATCTATCAGTATCACACCATTATTTTTATAGCGTGAAACACATGCACAGAATCAAATTGCTATACAAGTCAAAAAATAAAATCTAGAAAAATAATATACCACCTCATTTAGAGCGGTTTAAAAGCAACTAATCTTAACCTAAAATTTATGATAGTTGAACTAATAAATTAGCCTTAAGATAACTAAATAGTTTAGAATAAATTAAATCTAAAATGTTTTTTAAAAAATAATATATATATTCTAGTACAATGTAATGAATCTAAAATATTAATATGTAAGTACAGAACTTACCATTATACCACATAAACTTTATTGTTGTGATAATAATAGTAATAATAATAATATTAATATTAATAATAATAATAATATATTGATAATATTAGTAATATTAATAATAATAATAATAATAATGTTAATAATATTATTGTTATATTAATATTAGTAATAATAATATTGGTAATATTATAATAATAATATTATTGATATCTATATTAATATTATTTTTATTATTAATGTTAATAATATTATTAATAATATTTATGACAATAATAATATTATGAATAATGTTAATAATAATAATAATAGTATTACGTAAGAATTTGAAATTTATATATAAAATACGAATATAAAATTTATATGTAAAAATTCGTATTAAAAATTTATTATAATTTTGTATGTAGTAATATAAATGTAAATTTGTAAGTAAAAATTTATGTAGAATAAATATTTATATGTAAACATTCATACATTCAAAATTTCTTGAAAAACTTTATAATGATTCCTAATTTTTCTACAAATATAAGAAATCTAAAAAGGAACAAACACCGAGAAACACGTAAACTTTTATGTTTAGGTATTTTTAACCACAACAATAATTAATATAAAATTATACTTTTAAGTATAAATTTGAATTTTTTTATTTAAATTGAGTCTAAAGTTATGTTTGTAAAAACTAGTATAAATTAAATTAATATTTGATTTACAAGTACGATTTTGGTATAAATTAAAATAAAAATAAAAATTAAATGTTTGAACGACAAAAAAAATTAATAAATAGAGAGAAGCACTTCAGAGTGTTCAATCCTTATACATCCCAAATAAACAACAATAACATCTAAACTAATTAAAAAATAATAAAATTGTATTAAAAAGATAACAAAATTGTATATTGTAAAGCAGAATCTCCTTCTAAATTATACATTTACATAAGTGTTTTAAAAGTTATCCTAATAAGTGATTAAGAAAAAATTTATATCATTTTAATGTTTTGGCAAGTTGTTGTGGCGGTGCTTTGGACACAAGATAAAACTAGCAATGAAGCTTAACTTGGAAATATACAGATTTGGTGAAGCCTTAAATAGCCCAACCATCACAAGATTAGATAGTTCAAATGATGCTAATACGGCGTAATAGCTCTTATCTAAAATTAATTAATAGGAAAATGTGTGATCTTATGGTGTTTTATTTGCTACGGAAGTATTGTGTGGTGTCAACTATCAACTAACCCACATGGTGATTTTATACTGTTTCTACATTATTATTTCCACTAGATACTGTTTCTTCATTATTATTTCCACTAGACACGGCATGTCCTGTTCTTGTTCTTAGTGTTTTAGCTTTATTCGTTGTATGTTGACTTATATATTCAATAATTCGTGTGCGTTACTTAGGATCTAATTTCTGTTCTCATCCATTTTCAGTCAAAATATATGTTTTTTCTTTCAAAGAGAAAGAAGAAAATAAAAAGAAAAAAATTTATTGTTTTTATATAATAAGAATTATTTTGTTTTAACCAATAATAAGGATTAATTTGATTAATTGATCAGGAGTAAGAGTTATTTAATCGATCTTTAGGGTTTTAATATTTTTTCTTTTAAGTGTAATTGAGTTTTGAATCCAAAATCTTGTTTCAAAAACACTTTTATATATATATATATAACATTGTTTTTTCTTTCACAACTCCCTATTTTGAATTCGTTATCTCACTGCTACTCAATTGTAACAAAATATTCATGGATAAAAAAAGATTATAGCAAAATGTAATTAAGTAATGATTTTTATTAATAGTAACAGTATAGAGATATTTCAACTCTTATACAAAGAAAATAAAACTTAAACTCCTCTCACAACCCACTTTCAATAACACTTGACAATTAAAATGAATGTGACACACATTCCACCATAGTAGTATCTAAATAAGAAGTACATACTAAAGGCACTCACGATACCATATCATACAGAATAATTAAGTAACGATTAAATTACTTCTGTATGCATGAATTTCACATTGAATGGCTATATAATTTGTTAAGTAATTTTGAGTTTAAATCATAGTATAAAATTAGTTAAATATTTTTAAAAAAGTATCAAACATATAATTGTACTTAACTCTATCAGGATTCCATAAAATGTAAAAAATATTGCGATGGCTTCTAAAATGAACTTGTAAAGAGGTTATACTGGATTGCCAATATTCGTAAATATTTTTGTCAAAAGATAATTTTTATCATCAATATTTTTTAAAGAAAATTATTTTAATCTAATTTGACACGTTGTTTATTTAAAAAAATGGCACATATTGGTCCTAATCCTACTTCAAGTGCATTAGGCCATCTGTAATCTTAAATTATAGTATAACTAATAATTAAGGTTGCTTTCTTCAAAATAAAAATTCACATTTTTTCAAGAAAAAAATTTAAATACATAATTAATTTAAACTTTTATACAAGTTGATAAATATTTTTTTAGAATTCCATTTAGAACATGTTTTCTATAAAATTGGAAATAATTTTGAGAGTTATAAAAAATATATATATAATTTTAGTAGAGTTCTCAAAAATACTCTTATGTATCTAACCAGGTCTTACTAAATAAAATTATAAAAATATGGACATTGAGCAGCTTGTTTAATTTGAATTGGCGTCCATAGTTGGTGTTTAAATTTAATAATTTATAAACACTGGTTGACTTTATACTACATGAATATTAATAATATATCCCCACAAATAAAAAAGAAATGCTACCTGGCTAATAAATGATAAATAAGGACTAACTATTAATTATTATTATGTTGCATTTGCCTGTCCGCCTACTTCAGTATATGGTCAAGCTTAGCTAAAACTCTTCAAGAAAAATAAAAGCTTAGCTAAAAGAATGTACAGTGAACAAGCACCAAAATAAATTTAAGGGTAAATATGATGGAGGCGTTTGTAGATTTAGTTAAAATTGGTTCTATAATTCTTATGATTTAAAAATAGTTCTTATTCTTTTATAATTTTGAAACATTACACCATTTATTATTATTATTATTATTATTATTATTATTATTAATTTTAGATAACAGCTTGGCTATGCTCAAAAGCAAAATCTCATATCCAAATGCTGTGGAGGCCCAAAATGAACTGCATCAAATATTTCTGCTTGAACACTTCAATACCCTGTTTGGAAAACTACATAAAAAGAAATGAAAAGGAGATAATCATTTGCATTTAACTATTTTCAGAAAGGTGATGCCTTTGTTTATTTTAAATGACAATTCACTTTTTTCTAGAACTTTTTAAATTAAAGACTAAATTTCAAATATCCAAAATAAATTAAAGGCGAACAGTTGACCGTGTATTGTTAAAGTGAACAAGGCGAGATTCTCTAAATAAATTTTAAAATTACGTATACTGATAATATAATTAAAAAATATTTTACCAGAGTCACATTTTTACTTCATTCTCAGATAATTTCCTGATTATGTAAATTAGTTTGCAATCTCAAGATAATTAGAAAAGGACTTACGATACATCGAGGAGGTTGCCAACGGAAGCAACAATGGAAGCAATTGGATACTTAACACTTTCTGCTAATTTGAACTTGGTTGCTTATCGAAAATACAAACTTAACATTATAAAAGAATAATAATAGAGGCAAAATTTAGAGAGTATTTTATCATAAATTAATCAACATTGACGTGTTCAATTGACAAAATAATAACAAGTGACAATTTTTTTATAGAAAAAAAAAATGCAGTATAGTTGTCCTCCCCTCCCAATAGATAGCCTTCATACTAATTAGGAATTAAGTTTGCTGCTTTTATTTTTCTTTCGTAGTTTTCAATCATTGGCCTATAAATTAGTGGTCACTCCATGGGCCAAATGGGCATTGTACAGACAGCAATACAGAAAGCAGAATTGAACTAACCTGAGGAGGAGACTGAGAGGTTCATCAAAATGGCCGGTGGTGGGGTGGTTCCTTTGGATTCATCACCAGTGGTTAATGGCTTCGCTGGCAAGATCACGCTCTCAGTTATCATCACTTGCCTCGTTGCTGCCTCTAGTGGACTCATTTTTGGATATGACGTCGGAATTTCAGGTTAATGCTTTCATTCTCATAGCTTAATTCTTTTCTTTTCTTAGTTAACCGTTTTCTCAAGTTTCTTATAGGAGCATCATATTGTCTTTTGAAAAATGCACATGGTTTGCATTTCAAAACACAGCCAAATGACCTTCAATTATGTCTGCTCAGGAACTAATAGTCCAACTTAACAAACCTTTAATTTTAATTGCAACTGCGGTAAAATGCAAAATTTAAAATAATATTTACTTTAGTTTTTAATTTAAAATTTTAATACATATTTTTATATTGTTAAAATGGATTGTCAAGTGATTTTTTTTTGTAAGGGTAAACTATTATTTTTCCATGCAACTCACTGTCTTAACAAAACAAATAGTTACAGATGTTATGTGATATTGAAGGTTTTTAGCACCTGATTGATGTAAGTTAAAATTGTTTTTGACAGAAGGAAAACTCTATAAAGTCCTTCTAGTTTTATTATACTTAAATAGACCTTTTATGAAATTGGACGTGTAAATCTAATTTCTCTTTCCCTTCAATAAAAATATGAACAAATTTCAGGAGGTGTGACAACAATGGTACCATTTCTGGAAAAATTCTTCCCAGGTATACTAAGAAAGATGGCAAGTGCTGAAGTAAACATGTATTGTGTGTACGACAGTCAAATATTGACGTTGTTCACCTCTTCTTTATACCTTGCTGGATTACTGTCAACTCTGGTAGCTAGTCGAATTACGATAGCATTTGGTCGGAGAAACATCATCCTCTTTGGTGGACTCGTCTTTCTTGCTGGTAGTGCCTTAAATGGAGGAGCTCAAAATATTGCTATGCTCATATTAGGTCGTATGCTACTCGGATTTGGGGTTGGTTTTACTAATCAAGTGAGTCAATAAATTCATATTTCATATACTCTGCTGTTAATAATCCATATACTCTATATTTTAAGTACTGGGTACCATAGATTCGGGGCCCTAAGAAGGAACCCAAGAATTATCCCACTACGAGTCTAGGTCGCTTAACATATTATAGTTTCATTATCGCTACTGATATTTTTTTGATTAAATTATTTATTTTATTCATCTCCATCTCAATCTTATCTTTCTCACTTTTCTTATTGTCTTTTTCCTGTGTTTGTCCAATTGTAAAATATATCATTTCTCAACTCATGTCATATTCGCATACCACATTCATGATATACTCATTGGATATAATCTCTACAATCATCTAAGCATAAAGATCTGTATAATGATTTAGGGTAGTTTTGTCCTCCAATCTATAACAACCAAAATAATAAAAAATATATTGATAGCTAGACATATATTATATCCTTATTTTGTTTCTATTAATGTCACCTAGTTAATTTAGTATTTTTACAATTATTAGCATATTATTAGTAAGTAGATGACGTTGGTGTGTTGCATGAATTTGGAAAAGGCTGCGCCATTGTATCTGTCTGAAATCGCTCCACCAAAATGGCGAGGAGCGTTCAACGCAGGCTACAATTTCTTCGTAGGAATAGGAGTGCTTGCCGCAGGCTGCATAAACTTCGGAACCGCAAAGCACAGATGGGGGTGGCGGCTCTCTCTTGGCCTGGCCGTGGTGCCTGCAGCAGTTATGGCCATGGGTGCCTTCCTTATAACAGACAACCCAAGTAGCTTGGTTGAACGTGGCAAAATAGACCAAGCCAGAAGAGCCTTGCGCAAAGCCAGAGGATCCTCCATCGATGTTGAACCCGAATTGGAAGAACTCATCAGGTGCTCAAAAATTGCAAAATCTGTGGAGCAGGAACCCTTCATGACCATATTTGAGAGGCAGTATCGACCCCACTTGGTCATGGCAATTGCTATCACGTTTTTTCAAACACTCACAGGGATTAACGTCGTGGCATTCTATGCTCCTAACCTCTTTCAATCAGTGGGTTTGGGACACGATGCTGCTTTATTTTCTGCCATCATAATCGGAGCAGCCAACCTTGCTTCAATTGTCTTGGGCACTGCTATTGTTGATCGGTTCGGTCGAAGGTTTTTGTTCGTAACTGGTGGCATATGCATGTTTCTTTGCGAGGTAAGCAAATGGTCAATTAACTTCTTTTAAGTTATTTATGATTTTATTGGGATTATTTGACACGTGGGTGGCACTGATAATCGCAATTTTTGTGATGACTACTGTGAAGGTTGCGTTGTCGATTTTGCTAGCAGTGGCAACTGGTGTTCACGGTACAAAGGATATATCAAAGGGAAATGCGATTTTGGTGTTGGTGCTACTCTCTTTATACGCTGCAGTATTCGGTGGGTCGTGGGGGTCTCTTACATGGCTCATTCCGAGTGAGATTTTCCCTTTAAAAATCAGAAGCACTGGACAAAGCATAGCTATTGCGGTGCAATTCGGAACCATATTTATATTATCTCAGACATTCTTGACAATGCTATGCCATTTTAAGTTTGGTGCCTTCGTGTTCTACGCGGGTTGGATTGTTATAATGACCATCTTTATTATACTTTTCTTGCCTGAGACCAAAGGAATTCCTTTGGAGTCAATGTACATCGTATGGAGTAAACACTGGTTTTGGGGCCGCTTTGTAAAAGTTCCCCAATAAAATCTTCCATGAACTAAATATTACTTTAGGTATTGTTGTTTGTAAGAAATAGTTTAAAATCATTGGCTTCCCCCTTCTGCAGCAAGGTTCTGTGTTTATGTAGACAATATCCTAATAATTTATAAACGCTTTTATGGTCATAAATATACATATATCTAGTTACAACTATCTGTATGACACTAACAAATTCTCGTGTTGGATTAGGGTGCAACGCTAGTCTTCTATGTGCGCATAAAATTTTAAGGCAATTCCTTTGCATATATAGGACTACTTAATAAGGACTTTTGTAAGAAAATCTATACTGGACTAATATTATTTTGTTTATGGGCAAATGAGTTATGCGAAAGTCCTCAGATCCAGACATGGATTAGGGTGACATTCTAATTTAGGAAAGATTATTCATGCATCTTCCTACTTTCTTCTTGTACTTGCATTGACTCAGCAAAATATCATTATATTTGTAATAAAAAGATTAAATAAACTCTATATATTCTCATCTTTTAATTATTAGAATAAAAAAATTATATTTCAGATTATATAATTTGTAATAAAAAATTATATTCTAAATTCTATAATCTGTTATATTTTGATTGTACAATCTAAAATATAAAAAAAATGTATTCCATATTATACTATCTAAAATACAAAAATTTAGAAATATAAACTGATTGCAAATCTGAAATACGCAGTCCGGAATATAAAAAATAGAGTTGGATTTGTAAAGCTAAACTAGTTGGGTTGGGCCCAATAAAAAAAATGTAACAAAGTTTGCCTTAAATAAGTCTTCGCCAATTTTATTTTTTTTCTCTTGAGATATCCCCTTGTGAATAAAAACATAGTTGTGCGTTACCCTTTTTTTTATTTTGTGAATTCATCTCTTTTATTTCTTTTTATGAATTTCATCTCTATTATTTTAATTGTGTAATTTTAATTCATCTATTAATTCAATATCTTGTATCTTATATTCAATAAAATTACAACATGACTACAGTTGGACGTCACGTCAGTATTTGTATGCAAAATTTTCTAAACAATTAAATGATAACTGATTTTAAATAATAAAATATTAAATTGATATATTAATTAATATATAAATTAAATTATTCAATAAAAAATGATACAACATTTGTACAATAATTATATAAAATTATAGGGTCGTCAATGTATTGGAACTCTATTTTTATTAAATGTTAAAAGTTTAATTAACGGATAAATTAAAATAAGAACAAAATTTATAGAGTAAATTAAAAGAGGAAATTCATGAAACTTAAAAAACAAATAAAATAAAAGCAACTAAGAAGAAAAAAAGTTATAATTAAAGCAACCCTTGACATTTACATTCAACGGGCGATGCGGCTATTTATTGCACACTAATAAAAATGGCAACATAGTTAATAGTTTTCTGTTGGGCTTGGGTACCATTGCCATACATCTAAAGTTTTTCTTTTTTTCTTGAAAAATTATGTACTATCGACAATTATATTCTACCTGCATTACCACCCTTAAACCATGACATACACATAAATTAAGTCATTGTATCCTAACTAGCTTAAGATTTAAATTCTACTAAAAAATATTCTTAAACTTAACATATTATAAGGAATTTTTTTTTACAGAATTTCCTAAAAATACGATAAACCATAATTATATATATAAAAGACCTTATAATATACATAACTATAAATTAATATTTTCTAAATCTAATAAAGAAATTTCATCTATCACTTCCTTCTATTTAAATATTATTTTTCATTCTTAGCTACTAAGACAGACTAAAATAGTAAAAAAACAAATCAATAACTATTTGTTTCTTCTAAAAACAATTCAAAGCTTGGTAGAGTAATTACTCACAAGAAAGAGGACAATCAATCCCTTCGAAAACTTTTAGTACGAGTAGCCACTGTATTTCCAAGAAATCTAGATATTACAAGTAAGCGATTCTGGGTTAGATAAAAACAAAACACAATTTAAAATTTTCTAGGATTTTTGAGAGGAAAGCCAAAATCTTAATAACTCACAATTAATATTTGAATATAAAACTACTTATCTAACTCAGTATTTACCTTAAAGAAATCAAATAGAAAATTCTCTAAGATAGATGTAAATTATTTTCTCTTTCTCGTTGTTATTAAACCACAAAAATGTATAACTTTTGTGGACTTTTTCAATATTAGAGTAAAGAAAATAACAACAATGAAATGGGAATTGTAAAAGCCTGGTTTTTTAAGTTTAGATGAAAAAGTTTAAGATAAGTGACAAATAAATATTTCATTATTTTAAAGTTATAAAGTTTATTTTAAAGATGAGAATAAATGTTATTCAATCAACTCATTCTAATCACTTCACTTTGTATAGAAACCTAAAATTTTTGTTAGTGTAATAGAAAAATTCTCATATAATTAAATTGGTTTTTTTATTAGTCTATCCTTTCAATAGTGCAACTTTTCCTTTTACATATGTCCTTTTCCAATAAAATTACCATAAGCATTTCTATTCAATCTTTCCAATAAATTGAGTATCATCTATTACCTTAATTAGGACTCCTTCTAATTTGTCTGATAAAACTTTTGATATGATGTTAAACATACTTCATATCAAAGATTAAAGATATGGATCTATACTCGTTTGACCCTTGATGTAATATTTTTTTTTAGATTTTAGCGTTATAAAGAATGTATTACTTCTAGTTGCTCATTTTCTATTATTATGAAATTCATTTATGGTTATCATGATACTTTTTTGAGTGATTTCCAAAATTTCTTTATAAACCTAAAATTAAATCCATTTGACTTAGGCTTTTACTACTCTCTATTCTCACATCGCCTCTGTTTCTCGTATCATACATATTTTTTAGATTATCTGTTAATATAATTTCTAATCCTACTTTGAGTTCAAATCACCTAGAGCGATGTACTTCAATTTGGATTTTTGTTTCTCCAAAGATTTTATAAAATATACTTAGTAAATTTAAACAAAGTTTCAAAACAACAAAAAATTCTATAAAAACCTAAATGTAAAAAAAAAATCTATAAAAACCTAAATGTAAAAAAAATCTATATTAGTGTGTTATCTATCCTGAAGTTATATATGTTAATAAAATATTTGATCCAAGTTATTATGACATATTTGATTGCTTTTGAATCTAACCGTTGTGTGTCGTTGAAAAACTGCTGCAATATTTAAAATTAAGTTAACAAAAGTTTATAACTAATAATACAATTTATCTTTGTATTTATGGGTTATTTTATATTATCAGCTCAAAAAATGGTCGTCATCCACCGGGCATCATGTAGTAGTCGCATTCATAATCTTCAGTTTTTTTATTACACTACAACTCAAAATAAGCCTGATCATGTCAATCAAATGACAATACAAAAATGAATGAACACACTTTCATTGTCGAATGAACAAACTCCTCAATTTGACACAAACTTGGCAAATATAACAGCTTACCATGACATGCTCATGTTGTATAATTTCTCAAAAATCCATTGCACGAAAGATGTTATCTAATTTTCGAAATATGCAATGTTCTCTCATTCAAACAATTCATACAAAAACATCTTGCCCTTATTATGTTGTCACTATTATGGACATTACATTGTGTAAACTGTGTAAATTCTTCCACCCCTATCTCGTAATCGTCACTTATTCATGCTAAATTAATCTAACTCTGATCCATATCTGCATTATATTCATGCTTCAATGTAATTACGCTTTTTTATGATGCATGTAAATCTTATTTTTCTTTTATCAAAGGAATGACCTTATCCCATTTAAAAAGACTCGTTTTTTAGTTCAATTATACATAAATTTTAATGACTATTATCTTATATTTTATGAAATTTTGACAACATTTTAAATTGATCTTTAGGTGAAACAAGTGACATAAAATGTTCACAATCAAATATACACAGAAGATCAATACAAAATAATAAATCAAAATTAAGTCAAATATATGAAAGATAAATTATACTTATGTTTTAATCAAACATTAAAAAGTGATTAATCTTCCCAAATTGTCTAACCAAATAATTCAAGATTCAATATAATTACTTTTGTTATAATTTTAACTTAATTTTATATAAAGCATTTCATATATTTCATATATAGTGACATTTTCAAAATTGAAAGAATAACAGACAAATCCTTGTATTAAATCTCAAACGAAAACCTAAAAATCTCTCTATGCACACAAAATATATTTATAAAAAAACAAAATATAAAAAACATAATCTCTAATCGTTCAAATACCAATAAAGAAATGCAATCTGTAATCGTTCAAATTCAAATCCTATTTAATAAACATGATTTTTAATAATTCAATACTAACTTCACATTTCCAAATAAACAAAAGATACTTGATCTATAAACCTCACATAATATATAGTGAATTAAATAAGAAATAAAAACTAAAAAACAAAATAATAGATAACAACTAAATGTTGGCTGCCCAATCAATGCCAACTTGCATTGCCAACTTTTGGTGCCCAATCAATGCCAACTTGCATTGCCAACTTGCATTGTGCCCAATTAATGCCAACTTGCAGCAATAATTCCCATTTCCTTCTCCTATAAAAGGAGAAGGTTTGCAAGGAGAAATACACACCATCTCTTACACCTCCACAAGCAACATTTGCTTCTTCAATACCATTCAGCAACAAGCTGAAAGAGAGAGAGAGAGAGTTGTGAGTGTTGTTGATTTTGAGTGTTTTGTAAACACTGAGTGTATTTCCTTTTTCAGTAAAATATCTGCAGCAGTCCGGAGACGTAGGCATTATTGGCCGAACTCCGTTATCAATTTGTGTGTGTGCAAATTCTAGTAATTTTACTTCCATAAATCAGAGTGGATGAGAAATTTAGCGTAATTTTTTCCCAACACTAAATATAATTTACTAACCCCAAGAGGCAAAACGTGATGGTGGGAAGGGTAGCGGTAAGAATGATAGCAAGCGCAAATGGTATGGGCACAGGGACGATAACAAGGTTTTTATTTCCCACCTCTAAATCCGTAGAAGGTAAATAGTCACGTGTTGCCACTCTATTAACAGGTAGGCACCATGCAAAATATTAAGTTGTAGACAAGGCTTTAGTGTTCCAAAATAAGTCACACATAGACCCACCATGCCCTCTATTTCCATTTTGTAATATCAAATATGTTCATTTCACCATGTGAATTTGTAACCAATGTAAAAATAATATCTTACCGAATTAACAAAAAAATTGTAAATATTACAAAAATTGTCACCATTTTTTATTTTATATCCAATACTTATTAACCTATGTAGAATAATATAATGTAATGAATTTATCATAAGAGAGCATTAAATATAATATTTTAATAGAAAATACTTTGACTTTCTCAACTTGTCTTTGGTTTTAAAGATTAACATGGCCATTTTATACATAGAAACTGGTCCAAGAGGAAAATCAGCCTTATCATTTTTGGCATGGGAGTTTCGTAGCTTACATTATCCATGGTTTTAATGAAGTTTAGTACCGTAGTAGGTCAGCCAAATATTGTCCAAGAGATTGCAGGTGAATATATAACTTCGACAGCATAAACAATGAAGCATGAAATGTCGTCCATTTAATTTCTCTGAAATCCATAGCTCCTTCACGATACCATTAATCATTACTCACCAACCGGACTGAGAAAGTATTGATGAACTAATGAACCTTCCCCGACACGTAATTTCACCAAGAAAAAGTGGGACCCCTAATAGATTTTCCTCTGTCCAAATGAAACCTATCCAACGTAACATTTTCGTCATTCGTTCATATCCAAAGCAAATAGTTTTAAGTCATTCATCCTGTTGTTCAGCTATATATATATTATATATGGTTCTGGCTCCACCTACACACTCTTGCAAATTAATGTATCATCCAAACCTATCTGAATGAATCTGAGAGTGTGAATAAAATTAACTTACGCTCAATCAAGATAAAAATTAAATGAATAAAAGCATATAATAACATCTTATACTTCAATATATGGATTAATGGAAGTGCAGTGGGAAGGTAAGCAAGAAGGCAATAATTTGGATCAAATAACTGCAATGGCACAGTTCTGGACGCATATTAAGAGTTTATTACAGCTTCTCCAAACTGTCTCAGACTCTCAGCTCCCTCCATCAGATCATCACTGACACAATTTAAATGATCAAAGGCTCAAACATCTTCAAGTCAAAAAGGGGATGTGTAGGAATTAACTTTCATATGTCCTGCCCTTGAAAATAAATTATTACATTCATAGACTGCTACCGGAGAAAAGAGAAGAAAGGATGTTACATACAGTTGCATTGATCTTATAAAGGAGTGTAGAAGATTTTGGAAATTTTTCTGTTTTTTTACAAGAAAAAATATATAACATAATGAGACGTTATAGATGTACCAATCCTTATACACTCTGAAAAAGAGTGTTCTCCATGTTGGTTTGTTGGTAGAAGTGAAAGAGAGATAAAGGAATAGTTGTTTGAATTTCCACTAAACAAGCTAAGATGATGGTACTTTGACACCTTGACTTTTATGACATATGTTACAATTCCATAAATTATTATTTTATTATGATATTTTATTTATGTTTATTATTATTATTTTAATATAATGTTTTATTGAAAAAATAGTTATCAAATGAATGTAGATATAATAGTGGATATAAAATAATATTTATTCAAAATCTAACATAATTAATACTTTACATTTATTTTAAGAATTTTATACATGTTATACAAAATATATACATTATGAATCTAGGTAATTATTTCTAAAACCCCACGTGGTAAATGCAATCCACCATAAAGCATGCTGACTGAATATTATTTAATAATAAAAATACTAGTTTAATAGGAATCTTAACTGAATGGCATAAAATTGAATAGAATGTGATATTAATAAATTTTTTAACTTTAAACATGATTGTAAAATTCACCTCAGAATAATATTTTTATTGATAAATAATTTGTTAAATAATTCTTATTTGACCTACACTTATCTATTAATATTATTTTTACAGTGTAAATCTATTTTTTTTTTTACTATGTCAGTGTGTAGAAAAAATTTATAATCTATCATTCAACAATATAATTATAAAATTTTAAAAAGTTACTGTAAAGTTTAATAATTTATCATATATATTTTTATATAACTATAATTAAATAATAATAATAATAATAATATAAAAGTGTGTTATAATACATACTCTATTGTATAACCCTCTACTCTCAAACTTTTCAGAAGTGTATGAAGATTCTCATTACAAATTAACACGATCGTGAGCCAACCATCTTAATATTTTATCTCATATGAATTACATGAAAGAAAAAAAAAACAGCGTTAATTAGCAACACAGGTTTTTTTATTCTTGGATCAATTTTACGTGGTGAGTATTGTTATGAATGTTTTCTCCTTTAAGTGAGTTCCACTTAAAATTTACCCAATAATAAAGAAGTGAATTATTAATATACAGAAAAATAACTTTATTTACAAAATTAAATCAATAAGCAGTAAATGATGCATATGCTTTATTAGTTTGTATCAAATAATTTCATAAATATTTTTGTCGAGTAGTAATATTTTTTCTGGTTAATTACTATTAAGTCAATACAACTTATGTAGAGAAAATAGACAAAAATAACTTTATAAGAGAATTATATAGTGTAAGAAATATATATTAATATTATTAATAATATTAATAATATTAATATTCAACATTAATAATAATAATAATAATATTAGTGATAGTCATTGGGGATAGCAGTGACATTGTCCTAGAAAGCGAAACAATTTAAAATGAATTGACATTTCATATTTAATAAATTAACACTAAAAAACGCAAACTTCAGCACACAAAATAAAAATAAAAATTGTATACATACATATATATATATATATATATATATATATATATATATATATATATATATATATAT